>Ga0187864_10000127_pt1 | contig 85595 bp, 73 predicted proteins | sample June2016WEW_11_4_FD_132985 | JGI IMG/M metagenome (GOLD analysis project Ga0187864, IMG submission 132985) | Peatland microbial communities from SPRUCE experiment site at the Marcell Experimental Forest, Minnesota, USA - June2016WEW_11_40 | ecosystem: Environmental > Terrestrial > Soil >... | reverse complement strand
CGGGCGGGCGGGTTGGGAACTGGCTGTCCGTCCAGCAGGCCCAGAAGCTGCTGAACGCGCCGGACGTGACTACCAAGAAGGGCCTGCGCGACCGGGCGATGCTGGCGGTCCTGCTTGGCTGCGGGCTGCGGCGATCCGAGGTGGCGGCGCTCACGCTCAAGCACATCCAGCAGCGGGACAACCGTTGGTGCATCGTGGACCTGGTCGGGAAGCACGGGCGCGTGCGCACGATCCCGATGCCGACGTGGGTGAAGGTCGCCATCGATGCGTGGACGGCGGCGGCCGGATTGACCGAGGGCCACGTGCTGCGCCCGGTAACGCGCGGGGACCAAGTGCAGGGGGAGCGCATGACGGAAAAGGTCGTCTGGCAGTTGCTCCAGCCGTACGCCGTGGCCGCTGGTGTCCCCGGAATTGCGCCCCATGACCTGCGTCGGAGCTGCGCGAAGATGTGCCGAGCCGCCGGCGGCGAGCTCGAACAGATCCAGTTGCTCCTGGGCCACGCCTCGGTCCAGACGACCGAGCGGTACCTCGGGACCAGGCAGGATCTGGTGCACGCGCCCAACGATGGGATCAAGCTGCGCGTGGCGGTTTAGGGAACTTGCAGCCGCAAAGGGCTGGCTCTCTCTTGCCACTTCGCGACATCGACCCCCTTCAGGCTCAGCCACAGAGCGAGAGACAGCTCGCCGATGAAGGCCGGCGCCAGGATAGCGGGGAAGATCCGATGCGCGAAGTCGGGGGCTAGAAGCAGTGCGAAGCTATTCGTCAGATAGCATAACCCGGCGATCTGCAACAAAACGCCGAGCGGCCTCGGAAGATAGCCAGATTTGACGATCAGGTATCCCATAACGAGACAGTAACAGGCGAAGAAGATCAGGCTGACACCGAAGCCATAGCTGTACAATCTAGCCGACAAGTACGCCATGACGGAAAGTTGCTCCGGCGTGAATGCTCTCAAGTACGCAGCCTTCCCCAGCGGAAACAGCGCGGCAACGAAACTGAGTTGTATCACCGCTTCCAACGCCATCGACACCAAATTGAAGAACGTCGCCAGCAAGGCGAGATCTCCGCTGACCGGCCGCAATAAAACATAGAAGATCCATGTCAAGGTCACAGCACACGCTAGCAAAAAGAGCTCGGCCGCGATGCCGAAACGCCACAGCGCTTCCATCGACGCGATGTTGGCGGCCGTGGCCGTGGCATCGCCCGATACGATAAGCCTATCCCGTATGAATGACTCGCCGAACAACCCCAGGGCAATAATGACGAGGTAAAGCATGCCGCCGATTCTGGCATACGTTTTGGGCGACATGTTGAAGGGCAGATCGGTCATTGTGAGACTCCTTTGGTTGGTTGTGCTTCACGCCAGGATCGATCCATCCGGCTTCCTGTTGGTGCGCACGGAAAGCGATTGTGTTTGCTCTATCAATCGCCGAGCGTATCACTCTACAAGGGTGCCTGTCAGCAGGTCGTATAACGCCTGTCGTATAACGCCCGACCCGTAGATGTGCGCCGGGCGACGCGAGCCACGAGTCCCGTTCCGGGAGGACGGGTGCGGTGTGGCGCAGCCCGGCGACTTCGAGGACGCTGGCCCAGAGCCACTCCCCCCGGCTGGCAGGCCGCGCCATGCAGCGCCACGATGTTGCCCTCCAGGATCGTCGTCGGGCTGGCCCGCGGCGGCGGCCCGGCTGATCAAGAACGGCTCTCTTAGGTCTGTTCTGCGGCCTTGATCGCCTCGACCATCATTCGCTCCATCTCGTCAACGCCCACCAGCGCCTTCAAGAACATGCAAAACTGAATGGGCCGGAATCGCAGAAGCTCCATCACCTTGGCGAGACCTTCTTGTGTCAGCGTTCGGCTGTCAGCGGTGACGCCCAGATCGTCGAAATCAGCGAAGCCCCACTTGAGCGCCGAGGCCACCCGCCAGACATACCGCTTCTCAAGGGGCAACTGCCGAATCGCTTCCAGTTCCTGCGTTGGGTCGGCGTCCTGCATGACAGCTTTCGCCAGTTGGAGGTATGGCCGCATATCCGGCGAGGTTGCCAGCTCGTGTGCGCCAACTTCTTGACGGAGGTCGTTGATAGGGATTCGTTCGATGGGGTTGTCGTCGGACAGGGGCGGGTCGCAGCCTCTCGCGGGCGTCGTCAATCGGCGCCTTTGCGCGCGTGGGCTTGATCGCTCGCGGTGGCTCTGAACGGTTGGAGCGAATCAGCCCACATCAGCCCCTGTGACATCGGTTTTCAGATCGTTGAGCCTCCTCAACGCGAGCGCCCGCAATTTAATCAATCCATTTTGCGTCGCCCAGGTGAGCCATCAGTTCGAGTTGAGCGGAGTGGCAGGCGCAATCTGCCCGAACAACAATGCGTTCAAGGGCCCCGGCAATCCGTTGCGACCGGCTGCCCGCGTTGGGGTAGACATCAATCAACGCTTGCGTGGCTCTGGAATCGGAAGTTGCTGTTTCCTCGAGAAAAGAAATCACTTGGTCCGTGTCTACATCCTCATCAGAGAACGTCTTTCCCTCCAGCCACGCGTGCAGCATGGGTACAGCCTCGGGTACGAGGGCATCAAGCAGCGCTTGACGCATCTCGTCGGTAGACTGATTGGGTTGGGGGGAGACACTCATTCCGGCTGGCGGCGTCGTCAACGCGCGAATTGGGTGGCCGCACCCTTCGCCAGCGTCCGCACCGTGCTCCAGGCGCTGCCACGAACGCTCTGAAGACCATCCAGCACCTTCTGCATCGCGGACAGGAAAAAATCCAGATCTTCTTCCGGGATATTGAGCGGAGGCAGAAACTTGATTAGCTCCGTGTGATGGCCGGCCACTTGGGCGAGGATGCGGTGCTCGTGCAGCAGCGGCATAATGATGGTCTGGCTGAACACGCCCTCGTTGAGCAGATGGAGCGCATCCCACGCGGCTCTCAGCTTCACTGAGTCTTCGGGCCGCCGGAAGTCGATCCCGAACATCAGCCCCTTGCCTCTGACTTCGAAGACGAAAGGGCATGTCTTCCCGATCTCGGTCAGCCGCACGATTGCTTTTGCTCCCAGCCGAGCAGCGTTGTCCGCCACCCCCTCATCTTCCATCACCTGCAGAGTTGCCAGCGCCGCCGCCATTGCCAGATCGTTCTGGCCGAACGTATTCGAATGGATCACGCAATGCTCCATGCTGTCGAATACCGAGTCCATGATACGTGGCGCTGCAATCACCGCGCCCACGGGCACATAGCCTCCGGACAGCGCCTTGGCCACGCAGACGATATCCGGTTCGACTTCCGGCCAGTGCTGGTACGCGAACCATTTGCCGGTCCGCCCCAAGCCACACTGCACCTCGTCGGCCACCAGCAAAGCGCCGGCCTTGCGGCAGAGCCGGCCGGCTTCCGCCAGATAGCCGTCGGCCACCACTGCGCAGGTCTTCCCCTGGACCGGTTCCACGACAAACGCCGCAGTGTCTTTTCCGTGGAGCGCCTTCTCGAGCGCGGCCAAATCGTTGAACGGAACCTTAGCAGTATCCGGCATCAGGTTCCCGAACCGTTCGCGGAAGAAGTCCGAGCCGTTGAGCGATAGCGCGCCGACGGTGAGTCCGTGAAACGCGTGATCGCAGAAAAGAATCCGCGGCTTTTGGGTATAGCAGCGAGCGAACTTGATCGCGGCTTCAACGCTTTCCGTTCCCGAGTTGCAGAAAAAGACCCGCGTCAAGTCCCTAGCGGAATCCGAGCACGCGTGACCAGTCAGCTTTTCGGCGACCAGACCGGCGAGCAGTGAGCAATCCATTCGAACCAGATTCGGCATATCGCGCGACAGCACCTGTTCGAGAATCGATTTCACCCTCGGATGGTTTCGCCCCAGCGCGAAGATCCCCCAACCCGTCAGAAGGTCGAGATAACGGCGACCCTCGGCATCGAAGAGCCACGCGCCTTGTCCCAGAACGTAGCTCTTATCGAAACCGATGGTCCGGATCATCTTGACGAACGCGGGGTTGAGATAGCGCTCGTGCAATTCGTACTGCCGGCCCTGCTGGGCGTCAAGCCACGTGAGAAATCCCTGGTCCATAGCAAAGAAGCGTTCGCCGCTCGGAAGCGACATAACGTAATGGGACGCTGTCGGGCGCCCCGAGGTTACGCAGCCACGCTGGTCCCGTACCGGCGGTTGGGGGATGCCTTACGATTTGCCGCCTGCGGCCAGCCACCCGCCGGTGCTCCACCTGATCCCCCTCCGGAACCGAACTGAGCAGCAGGCTGGTCCAGCACGCGCAGTACCGCCGGTCAATGCTGGCCGAGAGCCTGCCGGAGCGCGCACGCACGCCACCCATCCAGTCCCGGAGTCTCGCTCCGTTGAGAATCACCCCCGGCCCTCCACGACGGGTTCGGCGTTGATTGGAGTCAGCGAGACCTTCTTTTGGAGCTGCTTAGCGCCTTTCAGCTTAACACTAAGTTGCCACTAGGGTTTAATGAGAGGTCACGAGAGACGCGCCTGCTCCGTGCCTAGACGGGCCGCTGTCCCACCTGAGCGCATGGTCGGCGGACTCGTCACAGCCGGTCAGCACAATCGCCGCGTTTGCCGCCATGCTGCCGTCAAAAAAGTTCAGGTTCACTGGCGACCTGCCGCAGTGCCGTTCCCTCGGCACGCAGCCTTGGCAGACAGACTTACGCCGAGGCGAGAGTTTGATGCCAATTCGCCTTCTGGCGCGGCCGGATAACTGCTGTCCAGACCGGGGGAGCCAAAACAAGTCCTTCAATTTCAACGCATCCCCAGCAAATACTCCACTAGCCGAGCCTCACCCAAGCTGGGTGCCCAAGGGTGTGCCCCAGTTTCCCCCCAGGTGACTTTCCGGACTCTTCGGCTTCCTGCACCACCACCAAATAGTCTGGAACAAGGGACGGGCCGTTCTCGCCAGGAATCGTACCGTTGTACGAGCAGTTCCTTGGCAACCCGTAGCGAGCCGCTTCAGCGAGCTGGAGTATGATGAATTCAACATGGCCGAAAGGGATAGCCTTCGGCCACTCACATTCCGTAACGGGCCGGCACCCGCTTTCGTCTTCATTGGGCGGAGGACTTTTGGCTACAGCCCTGTGCCGTCCACCGCGGACAGTGGCGCGCGCACTGGAGTCGCCTTCGAGCGAGGCAAACAGGCGTGGACCAGCCGGGAGCACGAAAGCGGATGGAGGGGGGCAATGAACGAACGGAGGGCTCGATCTTGCCATAAGCTAGCTGTGCGACAGTGCGTTCTGCTGTTCGTGCTTCTCTCCGCCGTGTACCATTCCAACCTCCGGCCCATAGCCTCAGGCGATTCCCTCCCGGCCTCACTCATTCCGTTCTCCATACTCCTCGATGGCTCGATCGCTCTAGACCGTTTCGGTCCTTACATGAGTCAGCATGTCCGGTACGCTTCGGCGGTACTGCACAAGACGGGCGGACATTGGTACAGCGCGTATCCGATTGCCGGACCGGTCCTGGCGACCCCCTTGTACCTCCCGATCGCATTCGTGCCCTGGCTCGGCCGACAGCCTCCCGGCACTCTGATCTCAATCGCGCGGGTAGCCGAGAAGGTAGTGGCGGTGGCGCTCGCGGCGGCTGCGGCCATCTCTCTATTGGTGCTTCTGCATCGGCTGACATCCGGCCGGACGGCGTGGATGCTCACGCTGCTGTTTGCCCTGGGAACAGCGAACTGGTCGACGTCAAGCCAAGCCTTATGGCAACACACCTTTGGGCAACTTGCGATCATTGGCTGTCTGTACTCGATTGAGCGCTGGAGCGCGTCCCCTTCTGAAGCACGCTGGTATTGGATCGCGGGAGCTTTCGCCGCGTGTGCTCTGGCGATACGCCCAACAGACGTCGCGCTAATGCCGGCTCTTGCCGCGGCTCTCTGGTTGCGGCCCGCGCGCCTGGTGGATTACATCCGCGTCTTTGTGCCTCCGTTCTTGGCGGCGGTTCTGATCGCAGCCTACAACGTTGCCGTGTTCCACAGCTTCGCCGACGGATATCCGGCAAAACTCGGCGGGGACTTCTTTGAGGGACTCCTCGGCATACTTCTGAGCCCCGGACGAGGGCTTTTCGTCTACACTCCGATCGCGATCTTCGCGCTTGCCGTCTTTGCTCCTGGTGCTCGCGAATCTCGCGAGCAACACAGGCTTGTCGTCATTGCGGCGGGCGTTTTCTCGCTCCTGCACATCGCGCTCATCGCGATATGGCCGGTTTGGTGGGGCGGATATTGTTGGGGCCCAAGACTACTCACCGAGATCTGCGCTCCCCTGATGATTCTCATCGCAGTTGGCATGCCGGCAATCAGATGTCGAAGTTTGAAGTGGGTGTTCGCCATGATGGCCGTGTATTGTTGTCTTATACAAGCACTCGGAGTGTACTTCTATCCCAAAGGCCGATGGGACCATTTACCAGTGAGCGTGGACGACGATCCTGGGCGTCTTTGGAACTGGGCGGACAATCCCGTGATCCGAACCGCGCATGGCGGTGTCGCTTGGGAACCTTACTCGATCGCCGCTGCGGCAGCGACAGGGGGACGGCCGGCAGCGGCAAAGAAGCTCCGGCAGTTGGGAATCAGCGCCTACTAGTTAGGTTCCGCGCAGGCGGGCCGAGGATTCAGCGGCTTCAATGAACGCGCCCCGTCGCTCTCGCCCGCCGGGCGATGGATAGCGGACGGTAGTGTTCAGCACCAAGATCCGCGGCGCCCCGATGTTGTGTCCATCGGGGTGGACCGGCGACTTCCAGATGCGAATGGCGGCGCATGTCGGCACGAGTCCTGCGGCGCGCAGCGCAGACGGGTTAAACTGGCTGTCGGGGCTTGGGGGCCGGGATGAAGACTCGCTGGGTTCTTTTATTGTGCTGCACAATTCTCTGCTTGCTCTGTGAATGTGCGGGCGGTCTTACGCCGACAGTGGCGCCCGCTCCGCTCTCTTCTTCTGACGTCCTGACCTATCACAATGACAACGCTCGCAGCGGGCAGCAGTTGAACGAGACCATTCTTACGCCGGCTAACGTCAATGCCGGCACCTTTGGCAAGCTGTTCGTGATCTCGGTGGACGGGAAGGTGGATGCAGAGCCTCTCTATGCCGCCGGGATCGCCATCGCGGGCGGCTCGCACAATGTGCTCGTCGTTGCCACCGAGCACGACAGCGTTTACGCCTTCGACGCGGACACCGGCTCCGCTCTATGGCACGTTTCCATGCTGTTGTCGGGGGAGACTACCTCCGACGACCGTGGCTGCAGTCAGGTCACTCCGGAAATCGGGGTAACGGCTACGCCCGTCATCGACCTGGGAGCAGGTCCCCACGGCACGGTGTATGTGGTCGCGATGAGCAAGAACGGAGCCGGCCAATACTTCCAGCGGCTGCATGCCCTGGATCTGACCACAGGAGCGGAGCAATTCGGCGGGCCGATGGCGGTTCAGGCCACTTTCCCCGGCTCGGGCGATAACAGCTCGGGGGGCTTCGTAGTCTTCGATCCCGGCCAATACAAGGAGCGGCCAGGCCTGCTGCTGATGAATGGCACGGTGTATACAGGCTGGTCGTCCCATTGCGATATTCGTCCTTACACCGGATGGATGATCGGTTACAACGAAAACACTCTGGCGCAGGCGACGGTATTGAATGTCACCCCGAACGGCAACGAGGGCTCCTTCTGGAATTCGGGCGCAGGTCCGGCGGCTGATGCGAGCGGCAACATCTTCGCCCTTGTGGCCAACGGAACCTTCGATACGACCCTCGACGCAAACGGGTTCCCCAATCAAGGGGATTTCGGCAATGCTTTCCTGCGCATCTCCACCGGCAACGGCCAACTGGCAGTGGCCGACTATTTCGCGATGTTCAATGTGGTGGCCGAGAATTCGACCGACGAGGATCTCGGCTCCGGGGGAGCGCTGGTGGTTCCCGATTTGACCGATGCCACGGGCAGAACTCGCCACTTGGCAGTAGGTGCTGGGAAAGATGCCAACATTTATGTCGCCGACCGCGACAACATGGGCAAGTTCAATCCCGCAGGCAACGGCAACATCTATCAAGACATCGTGGGAGCGCTGGGCGGGTCGGTGTTCTCCATGCCGGCGTACCTTAACGGCGTCATTTACTATGGCGCGGTCGGCGACAATCTCAAGGCGTTTCCTTTCTCCAATGCTCTGCTCGCCTCTACCCCATCCTCCCAAAGCGCAATTACGTTCCCGTACCCCGGAGCTACGCCCAGCGTCTCCGCCGACGGGACGAGCAACGGGATCGTGTGGGCCGCTGAGAACAGCGACCCCGCTGTATTGCACGCCTATGACACCGCCAACCTCGCGAGCGAACTCTACAACAGCAATCAGGCCGCGGGCGGGCGCGATCAATTTGGCACGGGAAACAAGTTCATCACGCCCATGATCGCCAATGGCAAGGTCTACGTGGGGACAACCAACGGGGTCGGTGTCTTTGGGCTGCTGGGAGGAGTCTCCGCCCCCGGGCCATTTGCACTGGTGTCACCCGCCAACAACGCCACCGGAGTGCCGGCGAGTACGACTTTGAGCTGGAGTGTTTCCTCGGGTGCAACCTCGTATGACGTGCACTTCGGCACGTCATCCCCACCGCCTCTGGCGACCAACACGACCGGCACCAGCTACACTCCGGCGGCGCTCAACGCGGGTACGGTTTACTACTGGCACGTCGTGGCCAAGAATAGCGGCGGCTCGACCGGTTCCGCCACCTGGTCGTTCACGACGCAACTATCCACGCCGCCAGCGCCGACACTGGTCTCGCCCTCCAACGGGGCCGCCGGGGTTTCGCTGACGCCAACGATCAACTGGAACGCTGCGACCGGTGCAACCTCGTATGACGTGCACTTCGGCACGTCATCCCCACCGCCTCTGGCGACCAACACGACCGGCACCAGCTACACTCCGGCGGCGCTCAACGCGGGTACGGTTTACTACTGGCAGGTCGTGGCCAAGAATAGCGGCGGCTCGACCGGTTCCGCCACCTGGTCGTTCACGACCGCCGCTCCGTCCGTCGGCCTGCTGTTCGTGCCGGTGACTCCCTGCCGCATGGCGGACACTCGGAACGCCGCAGGGCCGTTCGGCGGACCTACGATGACAGCCGGCTCTACGCGCTCCTTCGCGATTCCACAAAGTGCGTGCAGCATTCCTATTACGGCTCTGGCCTACTCGTTGAACGTGACGGTGGTGCCCGCGGGGCCGCTGGGCTACTTGTCGCTGTGGCCGACCGGGCAGACGCAGCCCTTCGTCTCCACGTTGAATTCCCCGGGAGGCATCGTGGTGGCCAACGCGGCTCTCGTCCCGACCGGCTCGGGCGGGGCGGTGAGCGTCTACGTCAGCGATCAGACCGATGTCGTCCTGGACATCAACGGCTACTTCGCTACGAGCACCGGCACGACTTCGTATTCGTTCTATCCGGCCCCTCCGTGCCGCATCGCCGACACCCGAGGCCCCACCGGCCAGTTTGGGGGGCCTTCCATGGCGGCCGGCGAGACCAGGGACTTTCCGATTCCCGTGGGTCCCTGCAGCTATCCGCCCGCGTCGCGGGCCTACTCGCTGAATGTCACGGTGGTTCCGCCAGGCCCTCTCGGCTATCTGACGACGTGGCCGACGGGACAGGCGCAGCCGAATGTTTCGACGCTGAACTCCGATACGGGCAAGATCGTGGCGAACGCCGCGCTCGTTCCGGGAGGGACCAACGAATCGATCTCGGTGTACGTCACCGACCCGACGGATGCGATTCTGGACGGCAATGGGTACTTCGCGGCGCCGGGGAGTACGGGTGCACTGACCTTCTACCCGGTGACGCCGTGCCGCGTGGCGGACACGCGGAACGCCTTTGGGCAGTTCGGTGGGCCGGAGCTGGGGGGAGGGAGCACGCGCTCGTTTACGATTCCGGCGGGCGCTTGCAGCGTGCCGGCGACGGCGGCGGCGTATTCGTTGAACGTGACGGTGGTGCCCGACGGTGTTCTCTATTACGTGACGGCCTGGCCGGCGGGCTCGTCGCAGCCACTGGTTTCGACGCTGAACTCATTCGACGGAAGCGTGGTGGCGAACGCGGCGATTGTGCCGGCGGGGACGAATGGGGCGATCAGCATCTACGTGACGAACCCGACGCAGGTAATTCTGGACATCAACGGGTACTTCGCGCCGTAGGGGCAGGGGGAGGATAGATAGGGTGTGCGGATGGGGCCCGCCTCTTCCAAGCGCGCAGGCGCTCCACGATCTGCTGGAGTTGCGGGCTCGGTTTAAGTCGCAGGGCGGCCTCACATTCAGCGAGCGCCTCCGCCTGTTCGCCGGGTATCCGTACCAGGGCGCCAGCCAGGTTGTAATGCGCGTCCGCGTAGTTGGGGTCTAATTGCAGCGCTCGCCGGTACTCGGCGACGGCATCCGGCAACCGGTCGGACATTTGTGACAGCGCATACCCCAGATTGTTGTGCGCCATCGCGGAATCCGGACGAATCCGCAAGGCTGCTTCATATTCGGCGGTGGCATCCGGCAGCCGGCCGGGGACCTGCGATAAAGCCGTCCCCAGGTTGCTGTGCGCCTCCCAGTAATCCGGCTTGACCCGAATCGCCGCCTCGAATTGCGCAACCGCCTCCGACATGCGCCCGGGCGTCTGTGCCAGGATCTCACCAAGGTTATTGTGCGCCTCTGCGAAGTCCGGGTTCGCACCGATCGCCGCTTGGTACTGGGCGACGGCATCCGGCAACCGGCCCGGGATGCGCGTGAGCGCGTTTGCCAGGTCGTTGTGCGCTGCGGCGCTGTCGGGCTGAATCCGCAGCGCGGTTTCGTACTGTGCAACCGCCTCCTCGGTCCGCCCGGCCAGCAGCAAGGCATTCCCGAGATTGGTGTGCGATCTCACGGACTCGGGCGCAAGACGAACTGCAGTTTGGTATTCGGCGATCGCACCGTCCAGCCGGCCCGGCATTTCGAGCAACGCGTTCCCCATGCTGAGATGCGCTTCCCAGTAATCCGGATTAGCCCGTAACGCCGCCTGAAAATGAGCTATAGCTTCAGCCCGCTGGCCGGGAACGTAAAACAGGATGTTGCCCAGATTGTCGTGTGCCAGCCAGGCGTCCGGATTGCGCGCCAACGTTTCACGGTAAAGTGCCTGCACATCCGTGTACATCATACTCTGCCGCCAGGTCAATCCGGCCAGACAGGCCAGGAGCACGGCGGACAGGCCGACGCGCCATTGCTCGTCCAGTTTCCAGCGCTGGGCCGCTGCGGCCAGAGCCGCCGCAACCGGAACAATGATGCCGAGGCTTGCCAGGTACTGGAAGTGATCGGCGACGTAGGAGTACCGGAAATAAAAAAGACTCAGGAGGCCGAGCACTGGAAAGAGCGTACCGACGAAAATCAGGAAACCGGCCAGCGGCCCGCGATTCCGCCGGGCCAGCCAACCGAGAGCGACGGCCACCGCCGCCAGTCCGGCGGGGAAAAGGTATTGCCACCACTCACCGGCATCGATCTTCCACCGGGGATAGTAAAAAATCAAGTTGACCGGCCAGAGTAACTTAAAGGCGTAGAACCAAGGCGCGCGGCCTGCCAGCAAAATACGCTGGGGCAGTGAAAGCGCGAAAGACGTTCCCTGGCCGCCGATGTATACCCTGTCCACGTACCGGGTAAGAAGCCCCGAAGACACGGCCAGCCCGACCCACGGCAGTATGGGCAGCACGTCGCGCCGCCATTCCAACCGGCCGTGCAGCCACCAGAGCAGCACCAGCAGCACAGCCGGTAAGGGGACTGTCGCCGTCTTACTCGCCAGAGCCAGAGCAAATAGCCCCAGTGCCAGGCAGTACTTTGACTTATGGCGTGTCTGATCGAAGTGCAAATAAGTGAGGGCAGATGCCAGATAGAAGACCCCGGAGAGGGTGTTCTTCTGCTCAGTGATCCAGGCCACCGACTCCACGCAGACTGGGTGGAGGGCAAATATGAGACCCGCCAACCACGCCCCCGGCAATTTCAGGCGCCTTACAATCAGAATCACAAACAGGGCCGCCATACTGTGCAGGACGACGTTGGTCAGATGGTAGCCCACCACGGCATCGCCCCACAATACATGCTCGAACCAGAACGCGCTGTGCACCAGTGGATAGTACTGGCCCGTGGCTGCCAAGCCGAGGTCGGTCCAGATCCGCCACAGACCGTGAAGAGACCGAAGCTGCGGTCGGGTCACGTAGTTCGGATCGTCCCAAAGCAGGCCGCCTCCCAGTGCCGGCAGATAAGCCACCAGAGTGGCGCACAGGATAAACGCAAACCCGCCCAGGTCCCGGGGACCGTTCCTGATCCGATCTGCGCCATCCGCTCCGCTGACGCCCGGAGATCTTCGCTTGGACATTCTGGTCCGATTCTACTCCCGGCCGCTAGGATTCCAGACGAGTTGGACGCGTGCGGGCATCATGATTGACCAGACAAACGCCGAAGCGTCTGCCTTTCGATCCACCTGGCCGCACAGGTCGTCCGCCCGAGGAAGTGCTGCCGCCAGGGGACACGTTGGAAGCCACTGGCATGACTCACCATCCCTTGAATGTGACTTCGAAATCCGTCTCCTGAGTGGCGGGCTGATATACGCACATCGCCGGATGGAAGGTCCATTTGGATACCACGCGCACAGCCTCTTCCGCCAAGTCCGGGCGAGCGGCGTCCAGGACCTTCAACGCGCCGGGCTTGCCGTCCTTGCCGACCCTGCCGTGCACCCGCACCGTGATGGCCTCATTCGACTGCGTCTTCGGCTCCGGCTGCGGAGTGTTATCGGCAAAGGCACGGTGAAACTCGGCACACCGATTGTCGATTTTCGCGTCCGGCGGATAGTCGAAGTACTCAGGCGGGTATTCGGTCCGGACCACCACCCTGGAATCGATCTCGACTAGTTCCTCGTTGCCCATCCAGCGCTCGAAGTGGCCGGGGAGCGAGGCGTTATTGAAGCGGAAGTAGGCCGATTGGCGGATCGTTTCATCACCCAGCCGCACCGACAATAGGAATCCGCTCTGCGCATCCACGCAGACCTGGCCAGACTGCTGCACGTCTCCCTTGAGGGTGTCGAAGTCGATGCACCGCGTCGGGCGGCCGTCCACGGTGGAGTCCGCTATACGGCGGATAATGTCGGCGGGTTCGAAGCGCCCGCGAAATGCGGGCAGCAACTTGCGGACCGAGGTCAACGCCGCCGGTTCGGCGTACTCCGAACGATACGTGGCGAACTCGCTGCCATCTTCCACGCTAATGAACTTGTAAGCACCGTACGTGAACTCCCAGCGCTTGTTCACAGGTGTCCTTACACCGATCTTCATGGCGCCTTCCGAGGCCTCCCCGGGGGCGGGGTGCAGCACGCGGAAGTTAACGAATTCCTCGTTAGCCGGCCACACGGGCGTCGTGAGCATCACTGCCTGCTCCATCAGCCGCACCGCCTCGGCGCGCAACAGAGGATCTTCAGCGGGTGCCGCGTCGGGCCGCAGCGTAGTCGTCTGTGCAAAACAGGCCGGAATGAGCAGCGACAAAACACAGAACGTGCTTCGCGGCATAACGTCATCTTGATTATAGACGGCTCACGACAGCCAATCAGTCGCTGCATGCGTCCGTGAACCTCAGGGTCGAGGTTCCCGCGGTCCTGAGGTGGGGCTCCGCTATGGCTCCATAACGCTCGCGTGCACCGGGCAACATTCGCATCGTAACGGCAGGTGGTCTGGACGTATAATCGATGGCGGCCGGTAAACCAAGATGGAATTCCCGATCAATGAGCCGCATCGGGCGGAAGCCGCACGGGCTACGTGCCGCCAGCGGCAGAACGTCAATGGGGCGCCGTGCGTGGCGTCTCGTTTGCCGGCTTCTCCGGTCTGAGGATAGAATTCTGCGCTGGATCATGATCGACCATGGAGCGGATAGGACCGTATAAGATCGTAGGCGAGATCGGCCGCGGAGGCATGGGGGTGGTCTACCGCGCCGTCGACTCCGACATCGGCCGGCAGGTGGCCGTCAAGGTCATCCGCTTTAGCGACCTCAGCGATACGGAGGAGCAGGAGCAGCTTCGCGGCCGCCTCTTCCGCGAGGCGCGCGCGGCCGGCATTCTCAAGCACCCCGGCATCGTCACCATCTATTACGTCGGCGAGGAGCGCGAGGTGGCGTTCATCGCCATGGAGTACGTCAACGGCCCGACGCTCGAGAAGCTGCTGCTGGCCGACGTTCCACTAGCGAAGGAGAGGATACGGCAGATCCTGCGTGAGGCCGCTGCCGCTCTCGACTACGCACACAGGAAGGGCATCGTCCATCGCGACATCAAACCTGCCAACATCATGCTCGAAGAGAACGAAACGGTGAAGATCTGCGACTTTGGCATTGCCAAGGGCTTCACCGGCCTTTCCTCGATAACGCAGGCAGGCATGGTGATGGGCACGCCACAGTACATGCCGCCCGAGCAGATACAAGGCAACGCCGTGGACGCACGCGCGGACCAGTACTCACTGGCGGTGATAGCTTTCCAGGCGCTGACGGGGCGGCGCCCGTTCGAGGCGGACTCCATCCAGACGTTGTTCTACCGGATCCTGACGGAGCCGCCGGAGGCGGCGCACAAGCTGAATCCGACGCTGCCGCCGGCGGTGGCCGGCGCGTTCGGGAAGGCACTGGCCAAGGAACCGGCCAATCGCTACGCGACTTGTGGGGAGTTCGTGGCGGAGTTGCTGAAGGCCTGCGACACACACCCGGACTGGAGGCCGGCGCCGCACAAAGGGCTCGCCGGCTCGGACCCTTCCCCAACCCGCAGCGCGCAGTTGGCGCCGCCAGCCGTCGCGCCCGAGCCGCCGCCCGCGCCCTCGCCGCCAGCCGCAGAGCCCGCCGTGGCGCCATCAGCCCCGGCTGCAAGGAAGCGACAAACGCTCCGCGTCGCGTCGATTGCGGGGGTGGCCGCCATCCTGTGCATCCTGGCGCTGGCCTATCTTCTGCATGTCACGCACAAACCGCGGCCGGACGGGCTGACGACCGGCCTCTCCACCAGGCCTATCAAAGTCCGCCGCTCCGTCGCCGTGCTGGGGTTCAAGAACCTGGCGGGCCGGCCTGACGCGGCTTGGCTCTCCACGGCGCTGTCCGAGATGTTCGCCACCGAGCTCGGGGCCGGAGAGGAGTTGCGAGTGATCTCCGGAGAGAGCGTTGCCCGGACGAAGACCGACCTCTCCCTTCCCGACAGCGAGAGCTTTGCCCAGGACACGCTGGTCAAGATCAGGAAGAATCTGGGGAGCGACGTGGTGGTGATAGGCTCCTACATCGACCTCGGCAAAGAATCGGGCGGGCAGATGCGGCTCGACTTGCGGGTGCAGGATACAGTGGCGGGCGAAGCGTTGCCGGCGGTTTCCGTCAGCGGGACGGAAAAGGAGCTCTTCGCCCTGGTTTCGAAGGCTGGGGCGACGCTGCGGAAGGAGTTGGGAGTAGGGCCGCTCTCGGCTTCCGAAGCCTCGGCCGTGCAAGGATCGCTGCCGGGGAATCCGGGGGCGGCGCAGCTTTACTCCGAAGGATTGATAAAGCTTCGACTCTTCGACGCGCTGGCAGCGCGCGACCTGCTCGACAAGGCGGTGGCATCCGAGCCGCAGTATGCTCCGGCCTACTCGGCTCTGGCCGACGCGTGGTCGCTGCTCGGGTACACCGTCAAGGCGCAGGAGGAGGCGAAAAGGGCGTTTGAGCTGTCCGGAGACTTTCCGCGCGAGCAGCGGCTCCTGATCGAAGGGCGCTACCGCGAGCTGAGCCATGAGTGGGATAAGGCGGTCGAGGTCTACAGGACGCTCTTCGGTTCTTTCCCCGACAACCTGGACTACGGTCTGCGGCTGGCGGGTGTCGAGACCTCGGCCAGCCAGGTCAACGAGGCGCTGAAGACGCTGGACGCCTTGCGAAGGCTGCCCTCGCCGGCGCGGGACGATCCGCGCATAGACCTGGAGGAGGACCGCGCCGCCGAGTCCCTGGGAGATCACCAGCGGCAGCAGGCAGCGGCGGTCCGTGCGGCGGACAAAGCCAGGGCGCAGGGGGCCAAATTGCTGGTTGCCACAGCGCTTGACGACGAGGCGTGGGCGCTCCTGAGCCTGGGCGAATTGAAACAGGCGGCGGCCGCCGCAAAGCAGTCGAAAGAGATTTACGAGGCGGCGGGCGACGAGTTCGGAGCCTCGCACGCGCTCGGCGATGGCGCCACGGTCCTCTTTACTCAAGGGGACGTGGCGGGCGCGATGGGCGTTTACCAGGAGTCGCTACGGATCGCGCGCAGGATCGGCAATAAGCACGGCGAGGCCGCGTGGCTGCACCAGCTAGCCAACTGCTCTTACCGGCAGGGAAATCTCGACGAGGCAAAGAAGTTGTACGAGCAGGCGGCTCAAGGCTGGCGCGAAGTCGGCGACAAGAGATATTCCGCCGCGACGATGGCCAATATTGCGAACGTGCTCCAGGACGAGGGAGACCTTGCCGGCGCGGCCGGGATGTTCCGTCAGTCGCTCGCTCTCAGCCATGAAATCGGAGACAAGCACGCGGTCGGGAATGCTATGGACAACCTGGGAAACGTGCTGGCCGAGCAAGGCGATCTTGCCGGAGCGGAAAGAGCCTACCAGGATGCGCGCGAGCTCTACAGCGAGACTGGCGATAAGAGCGGCGCGGCCTATGTTATTTCCGGTCTCGGGGAGGTCTTCAAGAAAGAAGGCGACCTGACGAAAGCGCGGCGGCAGCAGACGGAGGCGCTCAGCTTAAGAAGAGCCATGGGCGAACAGGTGACGGTGGCCGAAAGCCTGACGGCCCTGGCGGGGATTTCCATCGAAGAAGGCCACCCAGCGGACGCCCAGGGTCCTCTGAGGGACGCGCTCGAAATACTTCGCCAGCAGCAACTCCGCGACGACGAACTGGACGCCCATGTCGTGTTGGCCCGTGCGCTGCTCTCCTTGGGCAGAAGAGCGGAGGCAGAAAAAGAGATCGACCTCGCTACGCACCTGGCAGCGAAGAGCCAGAACCATGCTGCCCACCTCGCAGTTTCGATCGAGGCCGCTCGCATCCGTGCGGCCTCCGGCCGGCCGTCCGATCTCGCCGACGCTGCCAAGACCCTCAACATCGTCCTTGCCGAGGCGACGAAGTGTGGCTTTGCGGGCTACCAGTTCGAAGCCCGCCTCTCCCTTGGCGAAATGGAACTGAAGTCCGGTCAAGCGGCGGCCGGCCGGGCGCGTCTTCAAGCTCTCGAGAAGGATGCCACGGCCACACGCTGCCTCTTGATCGCCCGCAAGGCCGCAGCCGCGCTGGGACAGAAGCCCCAAACTTGGTAGCCAAGACCGTCGCTGAACTAGGCAGGCTGGCTATTGTGCGGAGTCCTACCTGAGAAGCCAATCATCTACCGACGTCACCCGGGGAGCATCTCTCCTCCCGGCAAACCAGACTTCGAGCGGCGTCTGGATGACGCTGCTCCGCAGCCGACGATAGTCCTCTGCATGCTTATAAAGAGCTCCCATGGTGTGGCGGTACGGATTCTGGCGGAAGCTAGTGGGGGTCGAACCCACCTGCGACGCGGTGAGGCGCCGCACGCCGGATTTGAAGTCCGGGCCCGGCACCGGCCAAGACTAGCTTCCACAGAGATTGTAGCAGCCGCTATCATGGTGGATCGCACCGATGCCCGACACGGCCCCCTCCCGATTCCGCGCCGCGCTGCAACACGCCCCGCTGGTCTTCGCCGGGGGCTCGACCATCGCCATCCTGATCGGCATCGCGCCCTCGCAGATCCTGCTGGGCGCGGCCATCGCGGCCCTGCTTGCCACGCGCACGCGATGGCGCCTACCGGCCGTCTGGCTCCCTCTGGCGCTGTTCCTGGCCGGCACGTTAATCTCGATGGCGTTTTCGGGCGATCCCCTCGCCGGCTTTCCGCAGGTCAAGAAGATCTACGTCTATCTGATGCTGGTGGTGGTCTACACCGCGGTCCGCAAGGTGAGCCAGGCGCGCGTTCTGGTGCTGGCGTGGGCGGCCGCCGCATCGCTGGGCGCGGCACTGGGCCTCATCCAGTTTCTGCAAAAGGTTCACGAGGCGCACGCCGCCGGCCAAACGCTCTACGACTACTACGTGGGCGAGCGCATCACCGGCTTCACAAGCCACTGGCAGACCTTCGGCGGCGAGCAGATGATCGCGCTGATCATGCTGGGCGCGTTCCTGATGTTCTCGCCGCGCGCGCGCCGCTGGCCGCTGTGGCTCGGCCTCGCCGCGGCGGCCTTGCTGATGTCGGCGATCGCGCTCGATTACACGCGCGGCATCTGGCTGGCCACCGGCTGCGCCTGTCTCTACCTGTTCTGGTTCTGGAACCGCCGCCTGCTCGGAGTCGTCCCGCTTGCCGTTCTGCTGGTGCTGTGGATCGATCCCGGCTCCGTGCGGGAGCGCTTCGAATCCGCCTTCGCGCCCCACGGACAGATGGACTCGAACGAGTTCCGCATCGTCGTCTGGCGCACCGGATTGCGGATGATCGAAGCGCACCCGCTGCTCGGGCTTGGTCCCGAGATCGTGCACAAGAAGTTCATGGATTGGGTGCCCGCGGACATCCCACGCCCGCTGCCTCCGGGCTGGTATGGCCACCTGCACAGCATCTACCTGCATTACGCCGCCGAGCGCGGCATTCCGACCGCCCTGGCGCTGATGGCCGCGCTGCTGATGATGCTGAGGGATTTCGGACGCGCCCTCCGGCGGCTCGGCCCCGGCCGCGACGATCGCCGCTTTCTGCTGCACGGCGCGATCGCCGTCGTCATCGCCGTCATGGTTTCCGGCTTCTTCGAGCTGAACCTGGGGGATAGCGAGGTGCTCACCATGTTCCTCTCGGTGGCGGCGCTGGGATACCTGGCCGCGGAGGAACCGGCGCGTGCCTGAACCGCTGCGGGGGAAGCAGATCGTGCTGGCCGGCGGATCGGGCGGCCTCGGTTCTGCCACCGCGGAGCTGCTGGCTGCCGAAGGCGCCGAGCTGATCGTGAGCTACCGCGCCAACGCCGCGCGGGCCGCCAGGCTGTCCGCGATCGGCCGCCCGATCCAGGCCGAGCTCGGCCGCGCCGAAGACCGCGCCCGCCTGCTCGACGCATCGCCGGACCTCTACGGCCTGGCGGTGTTCAGCGGAGACCCCGCGCGCGTCGCCGATCCCGCCGAGCTCGAAGAGCAGATGCGGCGCTCGTGCGAGGTGAATTACCTGGGCCCGGTCCTGCTGGCGCGCGAGGCCGCCGCCCGCATGGAGGCGCGAGGAACCCCGGGCGCCATCGTCCTGCTGGGGACCATGCAGGCCGCCGCCGTCTTTCCCGGCTCGACCGCCTATGCCGCCGCGAAAGCGGCGCTCGTCGCCGCCGCCCGCGTTCTGGCCAAGGAATGCCGCGGGGCGAACATCCGCGTCAACGTGGTTTCACCGGGAGTCACCGCCGCCGGCATGGCCGAAGCCAGCATCGCCGCCGGCAAATACGAGCGCTACCTCCGCGAGAAGTTCGTGACGCGCTACGGCGCCGCCCACGACGTCGCCCGCGCCGTGCGCTTCTTCCTCGAACCGGACAACTACATCACCGGCCAGGCGCTGACGGTCGATGGCGGCCTGACGCTCTGAGCGGCGGCGCAGGCGTCAGAAACTGCCGAAACAATCCCGGAACACAATCTTGGCCACGCATGAACACGAATGCGCACGAATGGGCCGCTTGTTTCTATTCGTGTTCATTCGTGTTCATTCGTGGCCAATCCTGTCTTGAGGTTTCTAGCACGTCGGCTTCACCCCTTGAGCATGTTTCGCATCAGGAACAGCAGGTTCGCCGGCCGCTCCGCCAGACGCCGCATGAAATACGGATACCAGGCCTCGCCGAACGGTACATAGAGCCGGATGCGGTACCCTTCCGCCACGAAGCGCCGGGCCAAGTCGCGGCGGATTCCGTACAGCATCTGGAACTCGTAGCGCTCCGGCGGGATGCCGCGCTCGCGCGCGAAGCGGTGCGCTTCCTCGATGATGCGCTGGTCGTGCGTAGCCAGGCCGGGATACGCGCCCCGCTCGAGTAGAACCCGCATGAGCCGGATGTAGCTCGTATCCACTTCGCGCTTGGTCGCGAAGGCCAGCGTGGCCGGCTCCTTGTAGGCGCCCTTGCACAGGCGCACCGGCACGCGCTGCGCGCACATGCGCTCGACGTCCTTCTCGCTCCTCCGCAAGTAGGCCTGCACCACGGCCCGCACATTGCCGTGCGCTTCGTGCATCGCGCAGGCGATCTCCAGCGTACGGTCGGTGTACTCGCTCGACTCCATGTCGATCTCGACCGTCTTTCCGAGCCGCGCCGCCTCGCTCACCAGCCGCTCCATGTTCGCGCGGCAGGCCGTCTCCGAAAGGTCCAGGCCGAACTGCGTGAGCTTGATCGAAATGGAAGCGTCGAACCCGCTGGCGGCGATGCGATGCAGGATCTCGAGGTAGCTGTCGCGCGACGCCTCGGCCTCCGCCAGGGAGGTGACGCTCTCGCCCAGCCGGTCCATGCTGACCAGGATTCCCTCCCGCTCCAGGCGCTCGCAGACGGCCAGGCCGTCGTCCAGCGTCAGGCCCGCGATGAAGCGCGTGGTGAGCCGCTCGGCAACGGGCGAGGTCTCCATCCAGCGGCGCAGTCTCTTCCGGCGGGACAGGTACAACATCAAGCTGCGTAGGCCCATGACGACTCCAGCATACTTCTTAGCAACGGCGGCGGCTGCGGCAATGATAGGATACTCCTGGGATGACGCGCACCTCCTATGCCGGAGGGCTCTTGGCCGCCGGCCTCGCCGCCTCCGTCGCCGCCGTGCTGATCTTCGCGTGGCTTGCCGAGCACGTGGCCCGCGGCGCGGTCATCGCCTTTGACGGAGCGGTGCGGGCCTGCGTTCACCAGCACGCTTCCCTGGACCTCACGGCGCTGATGCGCCTGGTGAGCGGCCTGGGATCGCCACTGCCGCTGTTCCTCCTTTGCGCGCTCGCGTTCGCGGCCCTGCTCGCGGCCCACTCGAAGCGCGCGGCGCTCTTCTTCGCGGTGACTATGATCGGAGCGTTGGCGCTCGATGCCACGCTAAAGCTCGCTTTTCACCGCGTGCGCCCGGTTTCCTTCTTCGGCACGCCGGAGCCGCATTCCTACAGCTTCCCGAGCGGGCACGCGCTCTTGCTGGCGTGTTACTGCGGCATCGTCGCGGCCCTCGCTACGGCCCGCCTCAGCAGCCGGACGGCGCGCGCTCTCATCTGGACCTTTGCAGCGGCGCTGGCGGGCGTAGTCGGCTACTCGCGCGTCTACCTGGGCGTGCATTACCCCAGCGACGTGATCGGCGGCTACGCCGCGGCCGTCGTCTGGGTGACCGCCGCGGCCCACGCGGACCGGCTGTGGGGGCGGACCCGCGGCACAACAGGCATCGTCGCCCTCCTTGTTCTTCTGTTGTGCTGAGAACCCGGCGGCCCCTCGTCCACTATCCAGTGGGACAGGCCTCCGGCCTGTCGTCTTCGCACATGGCATTCTATCGACGCCATCTCCCCCACTGGCACCCCGAAGGCGCAGCCCTCTTCGTCACCTGGCGCTTGCACGGCTCCCTGCCAAGGATTCTCGGCACCTTCGAGGCAACGGACCACGAACTCGATCAAGGCGCCACCGGACCCCATTGGCTCAAGGATGAGAGAGTCGCGGCTCTGGTAGTCCGCTCGCTCCGCTTCGCGCAGGACCGGCTCAACCTGTGTGAGCTGCGGGCCTGGGTCGTGATGCCCAATCACGTCCATATCCTGATCCGTCCGCAAGCCGATCTGGAGCGAATCACGAGATCCGTGAAGACTTTCACTGCCCGCGAGGCCAATTCGATCCTCCACCGGATCGGGCAGCCGTTCTGGCAGGATGAGTCCTACGACCATTGGGTTCGAAGCCGCGACGAGATGGAAGCCACGGTGAGATACATCGAGTCAAATCCCGTAGCCGCCGGGCTGGCACGGGCGGTTGAGGGGTGGCCGTGGTCGAGCGCCGCTTCGCGCGACAGGCCGGAGGCCTGTCCCACGTTATGAGAGCACGCTACAATACCCACTGGAGCCTGCCGGATGGGCAGTCGCCCCTTCGGGGGAGGAAAGTCCGGTCTCCATAGGGCAGCGTGCCGGCTAACGGCCGGGGGGATTCGCTCAAAGCGGATTTTACGGAAAGTGCCACAGAAAATATACCGCCCGTTACCGGGTAAGGGTGAAAAGGTGCGGTAAGAGCGCACCGCGGCCGGAGTAATCCGGCTGGCAGGGTAAACCCCACGCGGAGCAAGACCAAATAGGAGGGGAGGAGCGGCCCGCTCCGTTCGACTCTCGGGTAGGTCGCTAGAGCCTGGCAGTAATGCCCGGCCCAGACGAATGACTGTCACCCGTAAGGGTACAGAAACCGGCTTATAGTCCGGCAGGCTCCATGCAGTTATCCGTCGCCAACGGCGCGCGCTAGTTCCTACTTCTTGTTCGCCGAAGGCAAGCTGGCGAAGTGGATAAGCGCCTCCCTCTCGGCGGGAGCGTAGAGGGCCTCGGCCGTGGTCAGCTTACCGTTCAGGAATACGATCACGGGCGGAAACCGCGTGGGGCCCTGGCGCGGACCGTTGTCCGGCACGATGCCGTCGGCGCGCTTCTCTTGGCCGCGGTTGCGAGGCGGGGCCGGGGCGCCCGTTACGGTTCCCTCGACCGGCCGCGAGTACCACTTTTCCACCAGCCGCCCCTCGGACTTATCGATTTCGACCTTCTCGGGCAATCCGATCACGGCATGGACTTGCCGGCGGTCCATCCCTTCAATCAGCCTGTGTTCCTTAACCGCCACGCTCACTTCCTCCGACCATTCCGCGTGAGCGTCCTGCAGCGGAACCCGCGAGAAGGCGCGTTCGAACGCCGTTTTGAAATCCTCAAACGAATGGATGTCGCGGAATGCGACGATGGATTCCCGTTCCTTCGGAGGGAGACCCAGTCCGTCGAAGTCGAACTCGAGGTCGCGGTTGCCCTCCTTGGAGTAGTACAGAGCGCCGCGCCCAATCGGGTCGTTGGGTCTGAGAACCCAGGCTGCTCCCGATGGCACCTGGGCCGCCCCATCCAGTTCGGTGTTGACTGCGGACGGCGATGCGATGACAACTCCCTCACGGGCGAGGAAGGCCGCGCTGTTGTACCTTCCACCCGCTTCATAGAGGCAAGGCGCATCCACCCGCAGGTACCAGGTTCCTTTCGTCATCTTCTTGGCCTGGTCGAAGTCCTTCGGAGAGAGGGGCTGACCGTCAGCAGCGGACAGGGCCAGCGCCAAGGCCGCGGTCCAGCAGAGTATCTTCATGGATCCTCCTAAGGTGCAGCACGGGCATCTCGCCGGGCTGCGAACCACTCATTGTAGTCCAGGGCGCAATGACCTCGATGAGGGTGCCAAGGAGGAATCGCAACTGCGGCCGTGGCGGAGCTATCTGGCCACGGATGAACGCGCACAACCGAGCGGTCCATCCGCGGCCAGATGTTCTTTTCCCGCCCGTTGTTATTGGCTCGCGGGCAACGTCCCTGCCAGGAACAGCGGTTGCCACTGGCCGCCGCCGTTCTGACCCTGGCCGACGCTGCGCATCACCTTAAATGCCACCGGTTGGCCCGGCTTCAGCGTCCCGGCAATGCGCTTAACGTCGCCGGGTGAGCTGATGGCCTGACGGTTGATGGCCATCAGCACGTCGCCGTGCTGGAGCCCGATGTCCTCGCCGAAGGAGTTGTTCTCGACGTCGGTCACCAGCACCCCGCCGCTCTCCTGGAAGCCCGTCGATTCCCGGTCGTCCGCCCGTAGCGCCCGCACGGAGATGCCGAACTTCACGCTCTGGCCCTGCTCATCGCCGCTCCCGCTCTCCGGTCCGGCGGCCTCTTCGCCGTTGTTAGCCTTCAGGATGTCCGCGCGGTCGGCCACCTCGATGGTCAGGTTCAGGGTCTTATCGCCGCGCAACACGGTAATGGGGACCTGCGAGCCCACCGGCGTCTCGGAAACCCGCGCCACCAGTTCGTCGCCGTTCGCGACCGGCTTGCCGTTGAACGAGGTCACGATGTCGCCTTCCTTGAGGCCCGCCTTGGCCGCCGGTTTGCCCGGAGCCACCTGGTCGACAAACACGCCCGAGGACGCGCCGTAGGCCTTCAACAGCTCCGGCTTCTGCTCGCGCTGGAACAGGATGCCGATCGCGCCGCGCGAAACCTTGCCGGACTTGATGATCTGGTTGTACGCGCTCACCGCCATATTAATCGGCAGCGCGAAACCCACGCCGTCGCTGCCGCCCGAATTGGTGGCGATCATGGTGTTGACGCCCACCACTTCGCCGCGGATGTTGAGCAACGGGCCGCCGCTGTTGCCCGGATTGATGGCGGCATCGGTCTGCAGGAAGCGCTGGAGCTGGTGCTCCGGCCCCGAGCCCAGGTCGCGCCCCTTGGCGCTGATAATGCCCGCCGTCACCGTCGCCTCGAGTCCGAACGGCGATCCGATCGCCACCGCCCAATCGCCCACCTGGATCGCGTCGGAGTTGCCGACCTTGACCGGTTCGAGCGAGTGGCCGGCGTCGATCTTGATCACCGCCAGGTCTAGCTCCGGATCCGTGCCGATCACCTTGGCCGTGTACTCGGTCGTGTCGCCATGCAGCTTCACCTGGATCTTGGAGGCGCTCTCGACCACGTGATTATTGGTCAGGATGTACCCGTGGCTGTCCACCACGAAGCCCGAGCCGGTGCCCTGGCTGCGGAACGGCCGCTGCGGCCCCTGATTCTCGCCGCCGCCAAACGGATCGCCGCCGAAGAAGCGCCGGAAAAAGTCGTCTGCATCCGGCGGGACGGCGCGCTGGCCGGGGCGCCGCTGCACCACCTTCTGCTCGATGGTGCTGGTTACCTGCACCACGCAGGGTTCCAGTTCCTTGGCCAGCTTCGAAAACGAATTCGAAAGCTGTACCGGGTCGGGAATGGTCAGCGGTGTCGCATCCTGCGCGACGACTGCCGCGGCCTTGGCGACCTTCATTCCCTGGCTCAACAGGACTCCCGCTGCGAGTGCCACGATCAAAACCAGGAGCGCCAGGCTCCTATGCGTCTTTAGAATCTTCATACCTTCCTCTTCTCGAGTTCTAAGTAGCCCGCGCATCGCCGCTCCCCCACAGTTACCGCAGCACCGAACCGCGCGCGTAAGCAAGCGGACGTCGAGGGCCACCACATTGTCAAACCAAGCTCTAAGTGCGGTTCAGTATCGGAGCTGGAATCTCGTGAACCCAGAGAATCCGAATCCATCCGGCATCCCCGCCGTCGACATAGATCACGTAAAGCATCATCGCGGGCCGAAGCGCCGCCGGGATCGGCGCGCTGCTTCGCGCAACTACCGTAGCAAGCGGCGCCGTGCTTCGCGCCACCACACGCGCCCGCTCCGCCCTGGGCCTGTATACCCGCGCCGTTTTCGCCGCTACCTGCACGGGCGCTTGCCGCGGCGCCGCGTGCGCCATCACGGCCGCCGGCTTCGGAGCCGCCGGCATCGCCACCGTCACGGGCGCCAGGGGCGCCGCCACGAATGCCGCCATCGCCAGCGTGGCCGCCGCGGCCACGAGCGCACCTCGCGAGGAGCGCCGTGTGCGGTCGCGCCCGCCCTCCAGCAGCGCTTCCACCCGAATCGAAAGCTGGGGCTTCGGCGCCAGTGCGCCGGGAGCCAGTTGCGGCGTCGCCGCGTGGATCGCCGCCAGGCGCGTGAGGCAGGTGGCGTAAGGCCGCGCCGTCCCCGTCAATCCCACCACCCAATCGTCGCAGGCGATCTCGCGCTCCAGGGTCAGCCGCCGTCCGATCCAGATCACCGCCGGATGGAAGAATAGCAACGCCTCGACGACTTTCTGCCCCAGGTTCGTCCAATCGTCCCAGCGGCGTATGTGCGCCAGTTCGTGCGTGAGCACCTGGTCGAGTTCCGCCTCGGAGAGTGCCTCCACCAGGAACGCGGGCAGCAGCACGGCGGGTTTCACCACTCCGGCGGCCATCGGCCCGGCGACCTCGTCCGAGACGAGCACGCGGGCGCGACGGCGGCCCGGACAAGCCCTCATGATTCCCTCAAACCGAGCGGTAACCTGCTCCGGCGCGGTCACCGCGCGCCGCTTCAACCCGCCCAGCGCGACCAAGCCCCAGGCCACGCGCGCCATCAAAGCCAGACTCCCCAGCGCCCACGCGCCCAGCACCCAGATCAGCCATGCGCCCGCGGTCAACGTTAGTGCCGCGCCTGGGTGCCCGCTTCCAGCCACGGCCGGAGCCGGCATGCCCAAGCGCGGCAGCCAGCCTTGCACCACCGGCAACGCGGCGACGAAAGCCAGCGCCAGTCCGCACAGCGCGTACCGCGTGGCCGCGGCGGCCCTCGGCGTCAGGCGCAGCAGAAGCCAGAGCAGGGCCGAGAGCGCCAGACCTTCGATGATCCCGTTCGCGACCGCCCCGGCAATTTCCGCCCCTACCCAAGCCGTCATCGTGTCCTCACTCTTTGCCGATCAGACCGCGCAGGCGCTCGATCTCCTGTTGGTCGATATTCTCATCGCGCAGGAGGTTCAGCACCAATAATTCCGGCGAATCGTTGAAGAAGCGGTTGAGTAGCTGCCGCACCGCCGTCCGGCTCGCCTCCCCGCGATCCACCACAGGCTGATAGACGAAGGCCCGCCCATCTTTGGTATGCTGCACATACCCTTTTCGTTCCAGGATTCGCATTAGCGTAAGGACGGTGTTGTAGGCCACCGGCCGGTCCTTCGACAGCCCCTCCGCCACCTCGCCCACCGTGGCCACGCCCTTCTCCCAGAGCACTTCCATGATGGGGAGTTCCGCCTCGGTCAACGTCAGCGATTTCTTCCTGGCCACCGTCGCCCCTCAACTCTTAAGCATTTAATACTTCCAATCCACTTGTACCGCAGGCTGGCCCTTCTTGTCAACTAATTTCTTAAGAGGTGGGGCGCCGCGTGCCGCCTAGCGGTGCTCGCCCAGCCTGAAGTTGACCTCTACGTTGACCACGACAGCGACAGGCTCGCCGTCTTTCAAGCCTGGGCGGAAGCGCCACTGTCTCACGGCCTCGATGGCCTTTTCGTCCAAACCCAAGTCAAGCGGCCTGAGGATCTTGTACTCTGTCGGATGGCCGCTCTCATCGATGATGACCTGGAGCACCACGGTGCCCTGGAAGTCCGCATTGCGGGCCTCCTCCGAGTATTCCGGCTCGATCTTGTAGATCACCAGCGGAGCCGAGACGCCGTTTCCGGGCCGGAAGACGCCGGGCTTTCCTGGAACCGCAGACTGGTCGCCGGAACTCAACCGCGGCCGGCGGAAGTCTGGCGTAACGCCTCGCGCCAGATACCAGTCCTGTTGAGCGCTGGAGGCTCGAAAAAGAGCGACTGTCCCGTCAAAACCTCCGACCGTGAGAATCCCCGCTGCTTGTGTTCGCGCCGGTGCGCTTGCCACTACCGTGCCATCGACCATGATCGCTGCGCCTTGGCTGCCGTAGCTCACCCCAATGGCGTGCCAGGAATCGAATCGGAATGCCGTCCCCTTGGATTCAAGCGCCCCGGAAAAGGATACGTCGCCATTTGTGGAAACCAAGAGCTTTGTTGAATCAGTCGTGAATATCAGAGCCCTATCCTGGTTGGCCTCGACGGTGATCCACCATTCCAACGTGCCTTCGCCGGGAATACCCCGCGCGTACTCGATGCGACTGTGCGCCTTCCGGCTGAACAACGCGCCGCGCCGGCCTGGCTGTGCGCCGGGAAGTTGGACGTACAAGACCCCGAAGGCCTCACCAGCGCACGACCCGTCAAAGTTGTCCAGGAGAGTTGTGCGGGGGACAGGGACACCCGTGCACTCGGACATGCCTGTGCCTATCGACCGATTGGGTGGCGGAAACGCAGGAGGTCCCTGGGCCGCCCGAGCAGGCAGCAGCCCCACGACGATCACCGCGAAAAGCCAGGATTTCCGTATTATCCTCATCGGCATCATCGATTGTACACCGCTGCAACGTCTCCACCCGCGCCTGCACCGAGGAGTAATCATGCCAAATGCAACCCCATCCACTGTCAAGATTGTCCGGTTCCATAAGACCGGCGGACCCGAAGTCCTCCAACTGGACGAACTCCCTCTTCCCGAGCCTGGCACCGGAGAGGTTCGTCTGCGCGTGAAGGCGATCGGCCTCAACCGCGCCGAAGTCGCGTCCCGAAGCTCGGCTACGAAGCCGTGGCCTACCGCAAGCTGCCCAGCCAACCCTCGAACTGCCGCCACCACAACAGCAGTTGATCGCTCAAGGAAAGTCGCGCTGCTGGAACGGCATGGAGCACGCGACGGAATCCCTCGGGGGGCTCGAAGAGGCTCTGGTCGAGCGGGGCTTCCGAGAATTCCGTCATTTCCAATAGCCGCTCACCGGTCTTCTCCCACACCGGGAGTTCGCCGGGCACAGCGCCATTTCGAGTCACCTTGATTCCCGGGAACACCCGCTGGCCGTGCTGGTCAAACCTAGCGGTTGTGAGGAGGACTACCGCACCGAAGCGACCGTGTTTGGGAAGCGGGGCGGGCATGTCCATATACCAGCCATCGGTCACGGTCTCGCTGGCTTCGGACGGGGGTTTGTCCCGGTATTCCCTGCGCCGGCGCTCGGTCGTGATGAAGTGGCGGACTCGATGTCCGAACATGGGCCGCTGTTCGCCGGTATCCCGGGTTTCGCTCTCGATCACAATCGTCGTGGAGGGGTCTGTGGCTATTGGCTGGCCATGCGGGGTATCCGTTTGGATGGAGTATTCACGCTTCGCCAGGTCGACGGCGATGGTGCGCTTGCTGACCGAATCCACGATCCAATAGCCGCCGACTGTGTCCCAATCGTAGCGCCAGAGCGTCCCCTTGAAGAACTCCACCCTGGTTGTTCGCCGGCTGGCGGAGGTCTCCTGCACCGCGATCCGAAGGTCGGCTCGTAACGGAACGGCGAGCATTCCTCCGACGAGGGCGAGCACGCTGACCCTCATCGCCGCCATGGCCTCAGGTTACCGGATTTTGAACCGTCTCGGCACTGTATCCTCGTCTCCCGCGTCTGCATCAACAACTCATCATGCCAACCTCAACCCCATCCACTGTCAAGATCGTCCGCTTCCATAAGACCGGCGGACCCGAAGTCCTCCAACTGGACGAAGTCCCTCTTCCCGAGCCTGGCGCCGGAGAGGTTCGTCTGCGCGTGAAGGCGATCGGCCTCAACCGCGCGGAAATCGTATTCCGATTGGGCAGATACTTCTTCCCGCCCGTTCTCCCCTCGAAGCTCGGCTACGAAGCCTCTGGAATCGTGGAAGCCGTCGGCCCGGACGTCGAGCGGTCCTGGATCGGCAAGACCGTCAGCACGGTCCCGGCCTTCCCGGCCGACAAGTATGGCGTCTACGGCGAGGTCGCTGTCGTGCCCGCTTACGCCATCGCCGCCTACCCTGCCAGGCTCTCTTACGAGGAGGGAACCAGCATCTGGATGCAGTACCTCACCGCCTACGGCGCGCTGATCCACCAAGGCCACCTCGCCAAGGGGGATTTCGTGCTCATCACCGCCGCCAGCAGCAGCGTGGGCATCGCCGCGATCGAGATCGTCAAAGCCGAAGGCGGCATCTCCATCGCCACCACCCGCACCTCGAAGAAGAAAGCGGAGCTCCTCGCTCTGGGCGCGGACCATGTCATCGCCTCGGAAGAGGAAGACCTGGCCGCCCGCGTCAACGAGATCACCTCCGGCAAAGGCGCGCGGATCGTCTTCGACCCCATCGGCGGCAAGGGGCTCGAAGCCCTCGCGGCGGCCGCGGCCAAGGGCGGCATCGTCTTCGAATACGGCGCGCTCTCCCCGGAACCGGCGCCGTTCCCGCTCTTCTCCGTTTTGAGCAAGCAACTCACCATCAAGGGCTACACCCTGTTCGAAATCGTCGCCGATCCCGCTGTGTTTCCCAAAGCCAAGCAGTATGTCTTCGACCACCTGGCCTCCGGCGACTTCAAACCTCGGATCGACAAGACCTTCCCGCTCGCCGAAATCGTCGAGGCTCACCGCTACATGCAGTCCAACGCCCAGATCGGGAAGATCGTGGTTACCGTCTAGCAAGCGCGCTCGTGGCGCCCAAAGCTCCGTGCGGGCTGATGCCGGCCACGAGGCCGGCCGCCGCAATTAGCGCGCAGAGCAGCACGAACCAGTCGCCGTAACGCGAGTAGAAGGTCGTCGCGGCGGCCCAGGAGTAGTCAGCGCGCACGGCGCCTTGCACATAAGGCGGAAGAGTGCGGGAGAGGCGGCCGGCCGGGTCGATGGTGGCGGTGATTCCGTCGTTGGTGGCGCGCAGGATCCAGCGGCGATTCTCGGCCGCGCGCATGCGTACGATCTGCAAGTGCTGCTCGCGCGCCGCCGTGTTACCGTACCAGCCGTCGTTCGAGATGTTGACCAGCAGACCGGCGCCGTCGCGCGCGAAGCGGCGGACGAAATCGGGGAAAACGGATTCGTAGCAGATGAAAGCGCCGATGCGGTGCGGACCGGCGGCGAGCGTCACCTGCCGGGCGCCGGCCGCAAAATCTCCGCTTTCGGTGGAGACCTTCGCGACCAGCGCGTGGAACGGCCAGGGCACGTATTCGCCGAACGGCACCAGGTTCATCTTGTCGTAGCGGCCCGCGGCCACGCCCTGGGGCGACACCAGAAGGGCCGAATTGAGCGGCGCGCCCTTGGCGTCATGCGGAGTGACGTTGAGGATCAGGTACGCGCCGTTCCGGCGCGCCGCATCAGCAACCCAGGCGGCGGTGTCCGGGTCCTCATAGTAGTAGACCGGCATGGGCGCTTCGGGCCACACGATCAAGCCTCCGGCGCCGAAGGTGAGCGCGTCGAGGCGTGCCTGCATCTCGCGCACCCATTGCGTAGTCCAGGCTGCGGTCTCGGAGACGTTGGGCTGCACGAGCACCGCGGTTTCGGTGCCCGGCTGCGGAGGAGGCAGTGCGGGTAGCAACGCGACCGCCAGCAGCGCCACCAGTGGCGCCAACTCGAGGCGTGGACGCCGAAGCGCCGCCAGCGCCAGCGCGGTCGCGGCCAGCGCGAAAGCGAACGAGATGCCATAGACGCCGGTATAGGGGGCCAGGCGCGCCGGTACCGCCATGCCGATGCCCGCGTTGCCCAGATCGAGCCAGGCGAATCCCAAGTGCGTATGGGTCCACTCGATGGCCACCCACAGCGCGGGCACCGTCAGCGCGGCCCCGCGGCGCGCGAGCAGGAATCCGGCCAGCAGAGCGAAGACGCCCAGGTGGAGTCCCTTGATGAGGCAGAACAGGGCGTAGCCCAACCACGCGGCCCACTCCGCCATTTCGCCGTGAACCGCCAGCACGAAGTGGATCCAGTAGCAAGCGCCCGCCCAGTACAGGATACCGGCCACCCAGCCCAGCAGGAACCGCCGCCCGTGCGCCGGCGTGCGCGCCACGGCTACCAGCAGCGGCGCCAGCGCAAATGGGGCCAGGAAAACGAAGTTGAATTTCGGGAACGGCAGGATCAACAGGAGCGCCGTGGAGGCGGCCAGCAGCAGGTTCAGCGGCACCGGGCTTGCTCGCTCACCGCGTCCGCCATGTACGAGCTGCGCACCAGCGGCCCACTGAAAACTGCCTTGAAGCCGATCGCCATTCCGTACCGGCGCCAGGCGTCGAACTGCTCCGGCGCGACGTATTCGGCGACGGGCAGGTTGCGGCGCGAGGGCTGGAGATACTGGCCGATGGTGGCCACGTCGACGCCCGCGCCGCGCAGGTCGGCGAGAACCTGCTCGACCTCCTCGGGCCGTTCGCCGAGCCCGGCCATCAAGCCCGATTTCGTCAGCGCCTCGGCGCGATGGCGCCGCGCGAACTCGAGCACGCGCAGGGAGCGGCGGTAATCGGCCTGTGGCCGCACGCGGCGGTAGAGACGCGCGACGGTCTCCATGTTGTGGTTGAAAACGTCGGGCCCGGCGTCGAGCACGTGCGCGACGGCGTCCAGGTCGCCGCAAAAATCCGGCGTCAGGACTTCGATGCGGGCCGCGGGCAGCTCGCGGCGCACTTCGCGAACGGTGGCGGCGAAATGCGTGGAGCCGCCATCCGGCAGGTCGTCGCGATTCACGCTGGTGATGACGACGTAGCGCAGGCGCATGGCGGCGGCCATGCGGGCGACGTGGGCGGGCTCGGCGGGATCGAGCGCGAAGACCTGCTTCGCGGGCGAGCCTTTAGGAACCGAGCAGAATCCGCAGCCGCGCGTGCACAGGTTTCCCAGGATCATGAAGGTCGCCGTGCCGCGGTGAAAGCACTCGTGAAGGTTCGGGCAGCGCGCCGATTCGCACACCGTGTGGAGGTCGAGCGCGCGGAATCCACGCTTCAGATCATGCACGGAAACGAAGTGCGTCTGCGGCTTCCTCAGCCACTCGGGCAGCCGCTTTGCTGGGGGGCCGGCGGCGGACACGATTCAGAATCTCTTTATGATGGGCTTGAAGCCAGCGTTCTCGAGGTCGGCTTTAGTCCGCGCCACCTCGGACGCGTCGCGGAGCGGCCCCACCAGGGCGCGGTACAGCTCGCCGCCGGGAGCGAGCGGCGACGCCACTGCATGGAACCCTTTCTCCTTGAGCACCTCGACCAGCATGTCCGCTTGCGGCTTCTTCACAGCCGCCACTTGCAGGTAGGTCTGCCCGGCCTCGACCGCGGCAGCCGGCGGCTTGGCGGTGGGAGGCGGAGTGGCCGGCTTCTTGGGGGTCGCGGCCGGAGGTGGAGTCGCGGCGGCCACGGGCGTGGTCGAGAGGACCGGCGTGGTTCGCGATGCCGTGTCCGGCGTGGTCACTTTGGCATCGCCCGGCGGAAGGGAGTCGTCCGGAGTCGCTTCGGGGGTGGGCGTCGCAGCGTTCTCGGCGCCCGCGGCTTGGGGGCGTCCCGGCGGCTGGTTAGCGGCCTGCTGTGCAACCGGCGCTGCCGTGTCGCCGGAGTTGGCCCGGCCCACGAAGTACCCCATCGAGAAAACGACCCCGAACACGACCATCAAGATAAAGACGATGCTGAGCAACTGCTTGTTGCCCACCACCAGCTCGAATTCGCCGTCCTCGTTCCTCGGCATAATGTGACCGCTTTAGGCTCCTTGCTTAGCCGTGCGCGTATTTATCCAGCGCCTTCTCCAATGACGTGATTATATCGAGCGGCAGCGGGAAGACGATAGTGGTGTTCTTCTCCGTCCCGATCTCGACCAGCGTCTGGAGGTAGCGCAACTGGATGGCCGCGGGCTGCTTCTGGATCACCTCCGCCGCCATGGCCAGCTTTTCGGCCGCCGTGTACTCGCCCTCGGCGTGGATGATCTTGGCGCGGCGTTCGCGCTCGGCTTCGGCCTGCCGCGCGATGGCCCGGATCATGGACTCGGCCAGATCCACCTGCTTGACCTCGACCATGCCCACCTTCACTCCCCAGGGTCCGGTGTGCTCGTCGAGCACCGATTGCAGCCTCACGTTGAGCTTCTCGCGCTGGCTGAGCAGCTCATCCAGCTCCACTTCTCCCAGGACGCTGCGCAGGGTGGTTTGCGCCAGTTGTGAGGTAGCGTAGAGGTAGTTGGTGACTTCGAGCACGGCCTTATTGGGGTCGATGACCCGAAAGTAAATCACCGCGTTCACCTTGACCGTGACGTTGTCGCGCGTGACCACGTCCTGCGGCGGCACTTCGAGAGCATCCGTCCGCAGGGAGATTCGCACCATGCGGTCCAGGGGACGGAACACCAGGAAAATGCCGGGGCCTTTCGGTTGGGCCTGGACGCGCCCCAGGCGGAAGATTACGGCTCGCTCGTACTCGGCCAGGATGCGGATCCAGGAGAGAGCGAAAAGGACGACGATCCCTACGACAACCCACCAGTAGCTGCTATCCATGTTAGTCTCCGGAGTCGGAAGAAACTGGTTCCACCTTCAAGGCGAGCCGCTCGACGGCCTTCACCCTGACCCGCGCGCCGGCCGCGACCGGAGCGCTTGACACCGCGTTCCAATACTCACCGTGAATGAAAACCTTCCCCTGGGGCGCAAGCGCGGTATACGCCACGCCGATCTCCTCCACCATACCCTGTGCGCCGGTTTGCACCTTGGCGAGGCGCGCCCGCACGGCTAGCGTCACCAGAAAGCTAGTCACCAGGGCGAAGGGCAGCGCGACCGCCAGCGCCGTCGAGAGGTGGATGCGGAGCTCGGGCGCGGGGCTCTGGACCAGCATCAGCGCGCCCAGCACCATGGCCAGCGCGCCGGCCGCGGTCAGCACGCCGTGGGTGGCGAGTTTGGCCTCGACCACGAAGAGCACCAGCGCCAGCACCATGAGCGCGGCTCCGCCCCAGTTGATGGGCAGAACGGAAAGCGCCGAGAGGCCGACCACCACCAGAATCGCGCCGAACACGCCGGGCGCGATCATGCCCGGCTGGGTGAATTCCACGTAAATGCCCAGTGCGCCCAGGATGAGCAGGATGAACGCCAGATTGGGATCGGCGATGGCGGCCACGAACCGCTCGCGCAACGAAGGACTGTATTCGATCACCTGCGGCGCGGCCAGGCGCAGCGTCTGCTTCCGGCCATCGAAGCGCACGATCTCGCGGCCATCGAGCTGGCGGAAGAGGTCCGCCTCGCTGGAGGCGACGATCTCGATCAGATGGCTGTCGAGCGCTTCCTTGTCGGTGAACGATTTCGCGTCGTAGACCGTTTTCTCGGCCAGTTCGGCGTTGCGGCCGCGCTTGGTGGCGATGCTGCGGATCAGGGCCGCGGCGTCGTTCTGCACCTTGTGCGCCATGGTCGGATCCATCTGGCCGCCGAACATTTCGACGGGAGTGGAGGCGCCGGTGTTGGTGGCCGGGGCCATGGCCGCCACGTCGGCCGCTTCCAGGATGAAGAACCCCGCCGAGGCCGCGCGCCCGCCGCTGGGCGTCACATAGGTGACCACCGGCACGGGCGAGGCAACGATCTCCTGCATGATCTCGCGCATCGCATCCATGAGGCCGCCGGGTGTGTCGATGCGGACGAGAACGAGGGCGGCGTTCTCCTGTTTGGCCTGCTCGATGGCGCGGCCGACGATCTCGACGGTGATGGGGTGAACGATGGCGTCGATGTCGACGGCGACCACTTTTTGGGCTTGCGCCGCCGCGCCGGCGCCGGCGAGGAAGACAAGAGAAGCCGTGAGAGCCTGAAATCTCAAAGCAGAATCAATATACCACCGGGGGATAGGCGCGGGGAGGGCCAACGAACAGATCCGTCATCCACGGCCGCGCGCCGGCGGTCATGTCCATTCGTCGCCCAAAACTTTTCGCCTAAAGCCGGCTGGCCAGCCTGCCGATGGAATCGTGGCATGAGCCCCGCATTGCGGTCGCGCGTCTTGTGCGCCTCGGCACTCCTGGCTTTCGGTGCGCCCGCCCTCGGCCAGGGCGTCCTCAACGTCACCGTCGCCAGCATCCCGGCGACCGCGACGCGCGTCGTCGCCATCGCGGACGGCGCGCCCGTATCGAGCCCCGTCTACGCCATTCAAACCGTGACGCCGCCGGCCCGCTCGACGGCGCTGAGCATGAGCCTGCCCGCAGGCGCCTACCGCGTACGTGTGCTGGCCGATGGCGCCAGCCGGGCCCTGCTCGCCAGCGCCCAGATGTCCATCCAGGTTCCCCAGGGGAACACGACCAACGCCTTCATCGCGCCGGCTGCCGTCACGGTAACGCTGGATTCCTCGACGCCCTCCACCGCCAAGGCAGGCTCGCCGGTCACCATTCAGTTCGACATCACCGACTGGGGCGACGTACTGCAATCCGCGAACGCGGAACTGTTCACCTCGACCAGTTCCTCTTCCGTCGCCACGGGCGGCATTCTGGCCTCGTCGGGCACCCCGCTGAGCACGGTGAGCGGCAGTTACACCGCCAGCTTCACGGTGGCGCCCGCCGTCGGCTCGACCTCGCTCTACTACGCCCTGCGCGTCTCTATCCCCATTGGAACGCCGGATTGTCCCTACCTCTACTCGCCCGACCCGGCCAGCCGCCCTTCCCAGCCCTGGCTGATGTCGGTGACGGCGCAATCGGGGGTCTCCACCACGGTCAGCGGGATTCCGTCCTCCGCCTCCCGGCTGGTGGTGATCGCGGACGTCCCGCCCGGCGCTCCGCTTTATGCCCAGCGGGCCCTGACGCCCGGCACCGCCTCGGCGGCGGCGTTCATCGCGCTGCCAGCCGGCGCCTACCGCATCCGGATCCTGGCCGATAGCCCGTCTACCGGAATGCTGGCCAGCGGCCAGACCACGGTGACCGTCTCCTCCGGGGTGACTGCCTCGGCCAGCGTCTCGCTCGCCGCCATGACGGTAACTGTTGACTCTTCGACGCCGGCCGCTGCCGCGGCGGCCTCGAGTGTCCCTATCCTATTCGACGTCGTGGATGCGGGGAACGTGCTGTCGGGCGTTTATGCCTATCTGTGGGCTGGCCTCGCGCCGTTCGGCGTCGCAGCTGGCGGAACCATCGCTGGCGTGGCCGGTTTCTCCTCTTCGGGTCCGACCACCGTGCAGGCCGGGTTCTCGGTCCTGCTGCCGGCGGGAGCGGGCGCGTTCTACTACGTCCTCCGGGCCCAGGTCCCGACGGGCGTCGACTACTCGACGCTCTGGTCACCGAACCCGGCCCAGTCTCCGACATCCCCCTGGCAGATTCAGACCGTTGTCACCACTTCGGTCCGCCTCACCGTAGGGAACATTCCCTCGGCGGCCGTGCGCCTGGTCGTTCTTGCGGATGGCCCGCTTCCCACCGTCGTCTCGACGGAACAGGCAATTTCGCCGGGCGCCTCCACCGCTGTCATTTTGGTAGCGCTGCCGGCCGGAACCTACCGTCTCCGGGCGTTGGTGGACGCCGCGGCCGGCGACATCGTCGCCACCGGGCAGACCAGCGCCGTAGTGCCCTCCGCCGGCAGTGGAACCGCGTCGCTCGCGCTCTCGCCGCCGGTCGTGACTCTCGGTTCGTCCACGCCCGCCTCGGCGCAGGCTGGTGCGGTGGTCATGCTCGGGTTCAATATGGCGGATGCCGGCGACGTTCTCGAAAACGCGAACGCCTACCTATACACCGGCACGGCTTCGTTCGACCTGGTGGCGGGCGGCTTTCTTCTCGGTGTGTATCCGATCAGCAAAACTTCCTCAGGCCAGTACATGGTTTCGTTCTCGGACACCGCGCCGTCCACAGCTGGCACGCTGTATTTCGAAGTCCGCGTCCTGGTCGCTACCGGTTTGACTCCGTCCTATCTCGACTCGCCCGACCCCAGCGGCGGATCGAACGTGCCCTGGAGCATGGCGATCTCCCTGCCGGGAACGCAGCCCTGCACCCCTGTCGCGGCGTTCCGGGATACAAACGGCGCCATCCGGCTGGTCTTCTATGGCTCGACGTCGGTCCAGTTCGTCGGCGGCCTGCTGGCCAGCGATCCGGCGGTGGCCCAGAGCCCGAGTTGCGTCGTATATATCGCCGCGCGCGACACCTACAACCACCCCTGGCTGGCGATCTTCGACCCAGTGGCGCGCACCGCAACCTGGAAAGCCGCCCCCACCCTGGCCGTCCAAGGCCAGCCGGCCATCGCGGTGGCCCGCAACGGCACCGTTTACGTCGGCGTGCTCGACACCATTAACTCGTTCCGGCTCGTCGCCTATACGCCCGGCGTGGGCTTCGGCTCCTGGATCTTCCTCGGCGGCCTCCTCGCTTCCAACCCCGCCATGGCGGCCTCGCCGGACGGCTCCATCTACATGCTCGGCCGCGATACCTACGCCGCGGTGTGGAGCGCCTGGTACGTCCCCGGCAGCGGATTCCAGGGCTGGAAATATCTGCCCGGCGGCATACAAGGCGTGCCTGCGATCACGGTCGGAACCGACGCTTACGCCTACATCGCCGTCCGCGACGCCTACGGCTACCTCTACCTCGGGCGTTTGCAGGGCAACAACTGGATGGGCTGGAACTTCGGCAGCGGCGTGATGTCCGCGGACCCGCACATAGCCGCCACGGGTGACGGAACCATCTACACCGCCATGGTCGATCAATGGAACTACGTCTGGTATCGCGGCCGTACCGAGGGTGCCGCGGGTCCCTGGCTGGCGTGGACCTGGGTGCCCGCCATAATCCAGACTCTGGCCGCGGCTGCGACGCCCGGCCAGCTCTACGTGGTCGGGCGCGATTCCGCGGACGCGCTGTGGTGGTATCGCATGGCGACCAACCTCTGGAGCGCGGCCGGCGGCAACGGCCTGACCGCCGGATCTCTGGCCGCCGCGCCGCGTTGAGCGCTACCATAGTGGCAACTATGAAAAGCTCCACCATCACTCAGGGGAGGGACCGTGCGCCCGCGCGGGCGATGCTGAAGGCCATCGGCTTCACCGACGACGACCTCCGCAAACCCATCATCGGAATCGCCAACACCTGGATCGAAACCATGCCGTGCAACTACAACCTGCGCGAGCTGGCGGTGAAAGCCAAGGAAGGCGTGCGCGCCGCCGGGGGCACCCCCATGGAGTTCAATACCATTGCCATCAGCGACGGCGTGACCATGGGCACCGAGGGCATGAAGGCCTCGCTGGTGAGCCGCGAGGTGATCGCGGATTCGATCGAGCTGGTCGCCCGCGGCCACATGTTCGACGGCCTCCTGGCGCTGGTCGGCTGCGACAAGACCATTCCCGCGGCGGCCATGGCCATGCTCCGGCTGGACGTGCCGGGCCTGATCCTCTACGGCGGCACCATCCTGCCGGGACGCCACAACGGGCGCGACATCACGATCCAGGACGTTTTCGAAGCCGTGGGCGCGAACGCGGCGGGCCGCATTACGGATGCAGAGCTGCTGGCCATCGAGAACTCCGCCTGCCCCGGCGCCGGCGCCTGCGGCGGCCAGTACACGGCCAACACCATGGCCACGGTGATGGAGCTGATCGGCCTCTCGCCCATGGGTACCGCAGCGGTCCCGCAGGTGGATCCGCTCAAGGACGGCGTCGCCTTCCGTTGTGGCCAGTTGATCGTCGAGGCCGTACGGCGAGGGCTGAAGCCGCGTAGCATCGTCAGGCGCCAGGCCATCGAGAACGCCATCGCGGGCGTCGCCGCCAGCGGCGGCTCGACCAACGCCGTGCTCCATCTGCTGGCCATGGCGCGCGAGGCCGGCGTGCCGCTTTCGATCGACGACTTCGAGACCATCAGCCATCGCACGCCGCTGCTCTCGGACCTCAAGCCCGCCGGCCGATTCGTGGCCCTGGACGTCCACAAAGCGGGCGGCATTCCGGTCCTGGCCAAACGCCTCGTGGATGGAGGATTCGCCGCCGGGGACGCGCTCACCATCACCGGGCGGACACTTGCCGAGGAAGCCGCCGAAGCCCGCGAAACGCCCGGCCAGGAAGTGATCCGGCCGCTCGCGAACCCCATCAAGACCAGCGGCGGGTTGGTGATTCTCCGGGGCTCGCTCGCCCCCGACGGCTGCGTCATCAAGGTGACCGGTCTGGCCCGCAAGGAACACCGTGGGCGGGCGCGCGTGTTCGACTCGGAGGAGGCCGCGATGCAGGCCGTCACGCACGGCCGCATCAAAGAGGGCGACGTGCTCGCGATCCGCTACGAAGGTCCGCGCGGCGGGCCGGGTATGCGCGAGATGCTGGGAGTGACCAGCGCCATCGTCGGCGCGGGGCTATCGGAAAGCGTGGCGCTGGTGACCGACGGCAGGTTCAGCGGCGCCACGATGGGAATGATGGTGGGCCACGTCGCCCCCGAGGCCGCCGCCGGCGGCCCCATCGCTCTGCTGGCCGAAGGCGACCTGGTCACCATCGACCTGGCGGCGCGCCGCATCGACCTCGATGTCGCCCCCGAGATTCTTAGCGACCGCCTGGCGCGCTGGACGCCACCTATGCCGCGTTACCCGAGCGGGGTGTTCGCCAAGTACAGCGCCCAGGTTTCCTCGGCCTCCGACGGCGCCATCACTTCGGCCGTGCGTACGTAAGGCAAGCTTCAGCTTGCCCACGAGAGGCCGGAGGCCCGTCCCACGGGGAGCCTCAGGCCACGTGCGGCTGGAGCATCTTGAGGACCTCCGCCTTCCCGACCGCCCCGACGCGCATCTCGACGACGCGCCCGCCCTTGAACAGCAGCAGCGTGGGAATGCCCTGGATGTTGTAGCGCATCGCCGTGCCACCGCTCTCGTCCACATCGACTTTGCCGACCTTGACTTTGCCCTCGTATTCGGCGGCGATGGCGTCCACGGTGGGCGCCATCATCTTGCACGGACCGCACCAAGTGGCCCAGAAGTCCACCAGGACCGGCACATCCGACTTCAGAACCTCGCTGTCGAAGTTCGCGTCCTTGAACGTCAGCACGTTCGCTCCTGCCATTCCTCTTCCCTCCAGTTTATTCGGCTCAAATTCTCAAGATGCAGGTTGGCCGTCTCGGGATTCATTCCATCAGGCGCCGGTATAGCCCGGAATAGCGGGCCGCCGAAGCGTTCCAGGAGTAATCCCGGCCCATTCCTGCCCGCATCATCTCGGTCCAACGCTCCCGGTCGCCGAATGCCGCCAGTGCCGTGCGTAGCGCGCCCATCATCGCCGCTCCGGTAAATTCCCGGAACTTGAAGCCCGTGCTCTCATCAATCGTATCATCGAGGCCGCCGGTCGAACGGACTACGGGCACGGTGCCATAACGCAGGCTGTAGATCTGGTTCAGGCCGCAGGGCTCGTAGAGGCTGGGCATCAGGAAGATATCCGCGCCGGCCTCGATCTTGTGAGCCAGCGCCTCGTCGTAAGCGATGCGGACCCCCACCTTCCCGGGGTGCGCCGCATGCAGCTCCTCGAGGAACTGCTGCCACTTCGGATCTCCGACGCCCAGCACGACCAGCGACAGGTCCTCCTCCGCCAGGCTGGCAGCGGCCTGCTCGAGCAGGTCGAAGCCCTTCTGCCCGGCCAGCCGCGACACCATCCCGACCAGCGGCAGCTCCAGATTCGCGGCCGGAAGGTTGAACGCCGCGAGGAGATCGGCTTTGCAGTCGCGTTTGCCCGCCAGGTTGCCGGCCGAGTAGTTGGTGGCGATGTGCGGATCGGTGGCAGGGTCCCACTCGCCGTAGTCCACGCCGTTGAGGATTCCCCGGATCGCATCGCGGCGCGTCTTCAGAACGCCATCCAGCCGGAAGCCCAGCTCCGGGGTCTGGATCTCGCGCGCGTAGGTGGGGCTCACGGTCGTAATGGCGTCGCTCGACAGAATGCCGCCTTTGAGCAGGTTGACTTTGCCGAAGAACTCCAGGCAAGCGGGCGTAAAGAGGCTGGCGTCCAGGCCCATTTCGGGCAGCGCCGCCGGCGGGAACAGCCCCTGGTAGCCCAGGTTGTGGATGGTCAGCACCACCGGCACGCCCATGAAGGTCGGGTCGCCGCCAAACACGGTGCGCTTGAAGATCGGGACCAGCGCGGCCTGCCAGTCGTGGCAATGAATGATGTTGGGGCGGAACACGTACCGGGCCATGGTCAGCGCCACGCGCGCGAGCACGGCGAACCGAACGTGGTTGTCGGGATAATCTTCGGCGCCGGGGTCGCCGTACAGGCCTTCGCGATCATAGAGAGACGGGCAGTCCACCAGGAAGTAGGGCACCTTGCCCTCGGTCACGCAATGCACGTTGGCGGAGTATTCCGCAAGCCCCAGCGGGACGCGCAGGTCCTGAAACACGATGGGCGTTCCCGCGATGCCGACCCCGCGATAGCGCGGCATGAGCACGGCCACCTCTTCGCCGCGGGCGGCAAGCGCCTGCGCGAGGGCGCCGATCACGTCGGCGAGGCCTCCGGTCTTGGCGAAAGGCGTCGCCTCCGAAGCAACCATCAGGACTTTGGGCATCTTGGGTCTATCTTACCGAGACCGGCAGGGAGTGGTTGCCGCCGTTAGGGCGTGGCTTCGCCGCTACCGCCGCGGCCGTAACGATTCAGGATCGAGGCGCAGGTCTGCAGCACACCGGCCATCGCAATCCAGACCTGCCAGTGCGAGAAGATCCCTCGCGTAATGGCGAACTCCCCGGTCCACTTGAGGTCGGATCCGAGGCGCCAGACGCCAAGCACGAGCGCCATCGCCGCCGCGGGCGTCAGCAACGCTGCCGCCATGGAGGCCAGTTCGCGGTTCTTCGCCAGCCTTCGTTCGAAGGCCGGAGAGACCGCTAACCGTATGCGCACTGTCATGAGATTTCGCCCGCAGAATTTGCCCTTGCTGACTACCTTACCACGGCGTTCCCGAGGTTCCAATCGTCTCGCCGGTCGGATTCACGCCGGCGGGAAAGTCGTGCCAATGGCAGTTGCCGCTAACCGCCGGCGAGTCGCACCTGGTCGGCCTCCCATAGGACGCGCTGGCCTTCGCTCTTCCACGCCTCGATGCGGGCCAGGTAGCGCTGCTCGAGCGAGCCTCGCTTGAGCTTGAGGGTGGGCGTCATCAGGCCGTTGGCGACGGTCCAGGGCTCCTCTGCAATCACCACGAACGCGACTCGCTCGTGGTGGTCGAGTTGCGCATTGACCCCAGCCAGCATCTCCCCGAAGGATTGTTCGAGAGCCTGCCGCGCCTGCGGGCCGGCACAGCGTTTGCGCGCCTCCGCCGACAGGACCACGACCGCGAAAGGATTCGCCAGGCCCGCACCCATCAGGCAGCAGGACTCGACATCGGGGTGCGCCGCCAGCTTCATCTCGATCGGGGCCGGCGCGACGTACTTCCCTTTGCTCGTCTTGAACTGCTCTTTGAGGCGGCCGACGATTCGGACCGCGCCATCGGCCTCGATTTCAACCAGGTCGCCGGTGCGTAGGAATCCGTCCGCCGTGAACGCTTCCTCGGTGCCGCGCGGGTCCTTGTAATACCCGATCATGTTCATGGGGCTCTTCAGCAGCAACTCGCCGTTGGCGGCGCGCTTGTCTTCGACGCCCGCGAGCGCGCTGCCGACCGAGCCCAGCCGCACGTTGCCCGGCTTGGTGAGGTGCGTGATGAGGGCCTCGGTCAGGCCGTAGCCTTCGATCAGGTTCAGCCCCAGCTTGCGGTACCAGGTCAGGACGTCGAGCGACAGCGGCGCCGACCCGCAGGCGGCGTAACGCGTCCCATCGAGCCCGAGTCCATGCAGCACCCGCTTGCCGACAATGCGCCCAAGGAGCGGAATGCGGAGGAGCCGGTCCAGCGTGCGCCTGGGCACCTTCTCGAACACGCCCTGCTGGAACTTCAACAGCAGCCGCGGCACGGAGAGGAACAGGGTGGGCCGGGCGCGCTGCAAGTCAGCGACAAAAGTTTCGGGGCCCTCGGTGAAGAAGACGTGCCATCCGAGGAGCACGGCCGGCACCGCCTCGCCGGTCCGCTCCAGAATGTGCGCCAGGGGGAGATAGGAGAGGATTCGCTCCTCACCCGGTAGCGAGAGCCGGTCGCAAAGAGCATCGGCGAGAAAGCTGAAGGCCGAAAACCGGTGCGTCACACCTTTGGGAGTGCCGGTGGTGCCAGAAGTGTAGAAAACGGTTGCGAGGTCGTCGCCCGCCCGCGTAGGACTGCCCTCAATCGGAGCGCTCCCGGCGACCAGCGTGTCCCAGTCCGGCCCGTCGCCGGCGGCCGCGGTTGGGAAACGAATCGAGGCCACGCCGGGGGGCAGCCCGAGAAGCGCGGCTTCCCTTTCGTCCGTCGCGCCCACAAAGCAGGCCTTCGAGTCGCTGTGCTCGAGGATCTGCCGGATCGTCTGCGCCCTGAGCGACGGGTAGACCGGGACGGTTACGTGGCCGGCCATCCAGATGGCGATGTCGGCCATCATCCACCAAGCGCAGTTGCGCGACAGGATCGCCACCCGTGACCCCGGTTCCCAGCCTTGTGCCTTCAGGTAGCCGGCGATGCGGCGCACCTCGTAGGCCGCCTGCGACCAGGTCCATTCGCGCAGCTTGCCGCCGCCGAAGGGTTGGGTCAGAAAGACGCGCCCAGCCCTCTCGCGCTCCCAGCGGTAAAACCGGTCGAGCGGAAGTTTCTCGTTCATGCCGCCCCCTGGCTCCGCGGCGCGGCCTTCAAATTTGCCGCTTGCGGTTTTCCTTACCCGTGGGTAAGATTAACAATAGTTAGGAATTCTGTCAACTGGGAATGCGGACGCACACAGCTTTTGCCAGCCGCCGCCGGGATCCGGCGACGAAACGCGAGGCCATCCTTGTGACCGCCGTGCAGCTCTTCCTCGAGAAAAGCTACGGGCGCACGTCGTTGAACGACGTCGCCCAACGCCTCAGGATTACCAAGCCGGCGATCTACCACTACTTCCGCAGCAAAGAACAGATTCTGGTGGAGTGCTACCGCCTGGGGACAACGATGATCGGAGAGACCCTCGACCGGATCGCCGCACACTGCGGAACCGGCATCGAGAAGGTCGCCGCGTTCATCTCCTCTTACGCCAATGTCATGACCGCGAACTTCGGGCGCTGCGTGATGCGGCTGGATGAAGGCGACCTGTCGAGCGCTGCCCGCGCCGAGATCCGCGCGCGCAAAAGGCAGATTGATCGCCGCTTGCGCGCGTTCGTCCAGGAAGGCATCGACGACGGTTCGATCGCGCCGTGCGATCCCAAACTGGCCGCGTTCTCGATCGCCGGGGCGCTGAACTGGATCTGCATGTGGTACGAGCCTGGCGGCCCGCTATCTCCCGAAGAGATCGCAACGCAGTTCGCGCGCACCCTTACGCAGGGACTGGCGCGGGAAAGGAATCAGGTGCAAAGAGCATGATCGCCCTCATTCAAAAGGCGGCGGTGCTGGGAGCCGGCACCATGGGGTCGCGGATCGCCGCGCACCTGGTCAACGCAGGCCTGCCCGTGGTGTTGCTGGACATCCCGGCCGCCGCGCCGATTGCGGCACAGGCCGTCGAGGCGCTGAGGAAGTCCAAACCCGCGGCGCTCTTCGATCCCGCGCTCGCAGGCCGGATCGTGCCCGGCAATTTCCAGGACGACATGGCGCTGGTGGCCGATTGCGACTGGGTGATCGAAGCCGTCACCGAGAACCTCGCCATCAAGCAGGCGCTGTTCGCCAACGTCATCCCGCACCTGAAGCCGGACGCCGTTCTGACGACCAACACCAGCGGCCTGCCGATCGCGTCCATCGCTGCCGGGATGCCGCCCGAGATTCGCCGGCGCTTTTTCGGCACCCACTTCTTCAATCCGCCGCGCTACATGCGGCTGGTCGAGATCATCGCGACGCCGGAGACGGACCCGGCCGCCGTCGAGGCGGTCTCCGCGTTCACCGATCTGCGGCTGGGCAAGGAGGTCGTGTTTGCGCGCGACACGCCCAATTTCATCGCCAACCGCATCGGCCTGTTCACCATGCTCGAATCCGTTCGGCTGATGCAGGAGGAAGACGTGACCATCGAGGAAGTGGACGCGCTGACCGGTACGGCCATCGGCTGGCCGCGCACGGGAACCTTCCGGCTGGCCGACCTGGTGGGGCTCGACGTGATGGCGCACGTGGCGTCGAACTTTCCCGAGCGGCAGTTGACGATGCCGCCCTTCATCCGGACCATGCTTGAGCGGCGCTGGCTGGGCGACAAGACCGGCCAGGGCTTCTATCGCAAGGACGGCGACGCTCGCCTGGCGCTCGACTGGAAGACGCTCGAATATCGGCCGGCGTCGAAACCCAACCTGCCGTCGCTCGAGATGGCGAAGAACGCCGAGCGGCTGGCGGAGCGAATCCGGCTGCTGCTTCAGGGCGACACGCGCAAGGACAAGGCCGCGCGCTTCCACTGGAGGCTGCTGGAGGCGCTGTGGAACTACGCGGCGGACCGGCTGCCCGAGATCGCCGACAACGCCGCCAGCGTCGATCGCGCCATGCGGGCGGGCTTCAATTGGGAGATGGGCCCGTTCGAGATGTGGGACGCGGCGGGCGTGCGGCCGACCGTTGAGCGGATGCAGGCGGCGAGCCCGGTGGTCGAGCGGCTGCTCCAGGCTGGCGGCGACGCGTGGTACCGCGCGAACGACCGCGAGTGCTTCGACCCGGTCACGGGCGCCTGGCGCGAGATTCCGGTGGCGGAGGGCGTGGCGCGCGTGGCGAGTTTCCGCGCGTCGAACGGCGTGGTCTGCGGGAACGCCGGCGCTTCGCTGGTCGATCTGGGCGATGGCGTGGCCTGCCTGGAACTGCACTCGAAAAAGAACGCGATCGGAGAGGATATCGTCCGCCTGGTGTCCGAGACGCTGCGCGCGGACGGCGACGCGGTGCGGAACTTTGCGGCCTTCGTGATCGCGAACGATGCGGACAACTTCTCCGTGGGCGCGAACCTGATGCAGTTTCTGCTGGCCGCGCAGGAGGGCGAGTGGGACGAGATCGACCTCGCGGTGCGCGGGTTCCAGCGCATGACAGCGGCCATCAAGTTCTGCCCGCGGCCGGTGGTGGCGGCGCCGTTCAGCCTGTGTCTGGGCGGCGGAGCCGAGATTGCGATCCACGCCGCGCGACGCCAGGCTCACGCCGAGCTGTACATGGGTCTCGTGGAATCAGGCGTGGGGTTGCTGCCCGCCGGCGGCGGATGCAAGGAGATGACGCTGCGGGCGCTCGATGGGTTCGACGCTCTGCGGCGCGCTTTCGAAACCATCGCGATGGCCAAGGCTTCGACATCGGCCCTGGAGGCGCGGCGGCTCGGCTTCCTCTCCGACGGCGACCGCATCACCATGAACCGGGAGCGGCTGCTCAACGATGCCAAGGAACTGGCGCTCGACATCGCGAGCGCCGGCTATGCGCCGCCCGCGCCGCGCATGGACATTCCGGCTCCGGGCGAGAGCGCGCTGGCCACGCTCAAGTTGGGCGTGCGGATGATGCGCGAGGGGGAGTACATCAGCGACCACGACGTGAAGGTGGCCAACCGCGTGGCGCACGTGCTGTGCGGCGGCAAGGTCACGCCCGGCACGCCGGTCAGCGAGCAGTACCTGCTCGACCTGGAGCGCGAGGCGTTCCTGTCGCTGGCGGGCGAGAAGAAGACGCAGGAGCGGATTGCCTACACGCTGAAGACCGGCAAGCCGCTGAGGAACTAGTGAGCATAACCGAGCCGCGACCACAGGGAGCGGTCAGGAGGTGCCAGCCATGAGAGAAGCAGTCATCGTCAGTGCGGTGCGGACCGCCGTCGGCAAAGCGCCCAAGGGAACGTTGCGCGCAACGAGGCCGGACGACTTGTGCGCGGCGGCCATACGCGGCGCGCTCGAGCGCGTGCCCAACCTCGACATCAAAGAAGTCGAGGACGTGATTATCGGCTGCGCCATGCCGGAGGCCGAGCAGGGCATGAACGTGGCGCGAGTGGCCTCGCTGCGGGCGGGCCTGCCAATTGAGGCCGCCGCCATGACCGTCAACCGCTACTGCGCCTCGGGGCTGCAATCCATCGCCCTGGCGGCCGAGCGCATTCGCGGGGGAGGCGCCGACGCGATCGTGGCCGGCGGCGCCGAGTCGATGTCGCTCATCCCCATGGGCGGCCACAAAATCTCCATCAACCCGTGGCTGGAGGAGAACTACCCCGAGTCGTACCTCTCGATGGGGCTGACGGCCGAGCGCGTGGCGCGCCACTACGGCATCGGACGCGAGGAGGCTGACGAGTTCGCGCTGGCCAGCCACCAGAAGGCGGTAGCCGCGCAGGCGGCCGGCAGATTCGAGCGGGAGATCGTGCCGGTGAAGGTCACGTTCACGGCGCCAGGCCGGACGACCGAAATCGAATTCAGGGTGGACGAGGGCCCCCGCGCCGACACGTCGATGGAGGCGCTGGCGAAGCTCAAGCCGGCATTCCATGCTCGCGGGCAGGTGACGGCCGGCAACTCCTCGCAAACTTCCGACGGCGCCGCAGCGGCGGTCGTCATGTCGGAGGAGCGCGCACGAGCCCTGGGAATCAAGCCGCTGGCGCGTTTCGTCGCGTATGCGTATGCGGGGTGCCTGCCGGAGGAGATGGGCGTGGGACCGGTCTACGCGATTCCGAAGGCGCTGAAACTCGCCGGGCTGTCGCTCGATCGGATCGACCTCATCGAGCTGAACGAAGCGTTCGCGGCCCAGTCGCTGGCGGTTATCAAGTGCCTCGGCCTGGACATGGCCAAGGTCAACGTCAACGGCGGCGCGGTCGCGCTGGGGCACCCGCTGGGTTGCACCGGCGCCAAGCTGACCGCCACGCTGCTGGAGGAATTGCGGCGGCGCCAGGCGAGGTACGGCCTGGTGACCATGTGCGTAGGCGGCGGCATGGGCGCCGCGGGAATCTTCGAGAGTCTGAATTAGTGTGGCGCACGCTTCAGAGGCTGCTGAAAGTCCCCTCAGGGGTTGGGAGAGGACAAGCTGAAGCTTATCCCACATGGCAAACCAATGACTTGTAGCCGCACGTGGGGCATGCTTCAGCTTGCCCAGGGACTTTTTCAGCAGCCTCTTCAGCGTGCGCCACGATTTGGGAAGAAGGGGGAAACATGGCAACGGCCAACCAGCCGATGACGGCAACCAGACCGAAGGGCGGCGGCTTCCTCGTCGAGGATCTACGGCCGCAGGACGTGTTCACGCCGGAGGATTTCTCCGGCGAGCATCGCCAGATCGCCAAGACCGCGGCCGAGTTCACGCTGAACGAAGTCGTCCCGGCGGCCGGCGAGATCGAAGCGAAGAACTTCGAGGTGACCCTCGGCCTGCTGCACCGTGCCGGTGAGCTCGGCCTCATGGCGGTCGATATCCCGGAGGCTTACGGCGGCCTCGAGATGGACAAGGTGACCTCGGCCCTGGTCACGGAGTCGATGAGCCGGGTGGCGAGCTTCGCGGTGGCGTTCGCCGCGCACACGGGCATCGGCACGCTGCCCATCGTCTGGTATGGCACGGAGGCGCAGAAGAGCAAGTACCTGCCCAAGCTCGCCACCGGCGAGTGGATCGCGGCCTACGCGCTCTCGGAATCCTCCTCCGGCTCGGACGCCTTGAACTGCCGCACCCGGGCCGTGCTGTCGGAAGACGGGCGGCACTACCTGCTCAACGGCGAGAAGATGTGGATCACCAACAGCGGCTTCGCCGACCTCTTCACGGTCTTCGGCAAGATCGACGGGGAGAGGTTTTCCGCGTTCCTGGTCGAGCGGGGCACACCGGGGTTGAGCGTCGGCGCCGAGGAGCACAAACTCGGCATTCGCGGATCGTCGACCTGCCCGTTGATCCTGACCGATTGCAGAGTGCCGGTCGAGAACCTGCTCGGAGAGCCTGGCAAGGGCCAGCACATCGCTTTCAACATTCTGAATATCGGCCGGTTCAAGCTGGGCGCAGCCTGCGTCGGCGGCGCGCGCAACGGCCTCGAGAGCGCCATCCAGTACGCCAAAGAGCGGAAGGCTTTCGGCAAAGTGATCGCCGAGTTCGGCCTGATCCAGGAGAAACTTGCCGAGTGCGCAGCCGGAATCTACGCGGGCGAGTCGATGGTCTATCGCACCTGCGGGATGATCGACGCGGCCCTGGCGGGCGTCGAAGGGCCGCGCGAAACTCAGAAACGCATCGAGGAGTATGCCGTCGAGTGCTCGATCCTGAAAGTGTGGGCATCGGAGATGCTCGACATGGTGGTGGACCAAGTCCTGCAGATCTTTGCCGGCTACGGCTATGTGGAGGAGTATCCAGCCGAGCGCGCCTATCGCGACTCGCGCATCAACCGCATTTTCGAAGGCACCAATGAGATCAACCGCCTGATCATCACCGGGCGGCTCATGAAGCGCGCCATGGCGGGCGAGCTGCCGCTGCTGGCCGCGATCAAGCGGCTGATGGACGAGGTTATGTCCGGCCCGGTCGCGGACGGCGCGGGCGAGGGGCAGCTGGCAGCCGAGCGCAAGATGCTGGCCAACGGAAAGAAGCTGGCCCTCTTCGCGGCGGGCGCGGCCTCGCAGAAGTACATGCTGGCTCTCGGGGACCAGCAGGAAGTGGTGGGGGCGCTGGCCGACTGTATCATGGAGATCTATGCGCTGGAGTCCGCGCTCCTGCGCGCCGAGAAGCTGCTGGCGGCCAAAGCGCCGGCGGCGAAGCAGGCCGTCGCTTTGACGCAGTATTACGCAGTCAAGGCCTTCGGGACCATCGAGGCGTCCGCGCGCAAGGTGATTCGCGCCGCGGCCGAGGGCGACATGCTGCGGACGCAGATGGCGATCCTGCGCCGCCTGGCCAAGTGCGAGCCGGCGGACACCGTCGCCGTCGGCCGCCAGGTGGCCGCTCACCTGATCACGGCCGGGCGGTACGCACTGTAGCCCTACTCCACACCACCACATTGGTAGCAGGCGTCGATGACCCGTGGCACACGTTCTGGACCGCCGCGGTCAGGAGCCTCTGCCCCGGGCGGAGGCGGCCGGTTCTCCGGCCGACCGAACAGGTGCGCCTTCGCTCACCGCGCCGCAGCGTCCGCTCCGGCCGCAACTGGCTCAGCAGGCTGCTTCAGCATCGAATTCACTTGCTCCCATACGATGTTCATCCACTTCACGAGTGGCGAATCTGCCCTGCTGGCGCATGGGACCTCGCAGCCCCCGACCGTCGCGGTGAAGCTTGTCTGACCACGGTAGTGCAATGTGTACTCGGTCCCGTTTGAGATGAAGGTGTAAGAAGGGTGGGGATACGCCCCCTCCTCCAGTTTCGCAAGCTCGTGAACGGCGGCGCTCCGCAGATGCTTGAGCCACCACATTGCCACGCCAGCGTCCACGGCGCCACGGACCCGTGTCACCCCCATCAGGGCGATCAGCGTTTCCTGATTGACCGGCTCCTTGCCCGTCTCCTCCAGACGCTCAAGTGCGGCGCGCGAGGACAGAGACGCGCGAATCAGCTCCACATCCACGCGCGTTCGGCTCCGGACGCGGATCACGATTCTCGATTCTGGATGGCAGCCTGGATCGTAGGTCAGCACGACCGTCAGCGGAGCCTCGAACAGGCTCCCCATCTTAACCTGGAAGGCCTTTTCCCGAGCTGCGTCCGCGACGGGAAGACCGAGGTGCCCCATGGGTTGAGCCGCCGCGAAGACAGCGTCCAGTGCACCGAGAAGAACCGCCAACAAGTAGGTTCTCATAGGCCTGCTCCACTCATTGACTGAGCTGAAAACTGTTCCGCTTCGCCACGCTCTAACTTACTACAGTTGACGCATCCCACAGCTCACACATTGCCGAGAGAGTGGCGGGTTGCGGAGGGTCCTTAGGGAACCAGGGTCTGCCAAGGCCCCCCCTTGCGACGGCTTCCGCCAGGGCCAGCGCAAGAACTTGGCGCAACTGAGCAGCAGCGTCGTCATGGTCTGGGGCGGGCGCGACGAGCACTAGGCCGGCGGCCAGCGCGCCGGACGCTGGATCGGGCTCTATCGGCACGATGTCGAGGTCATCCGCGAACAGTGCCCGCTGGTTCAGGTGGCGGCCGGCGAAGTGAGCGGGGAGGCCTTGTGTCGAGCGAGTTCAACTCCGGCCGCTTCCTCACACACCGCGTCACGACCGATCACAAGTGAGGCGGAGCCCAACCCCTCACGTCGCGGCCAATGCCGTCGCTCGGGGACGGCAAGAAGCCTTGAGCGCCCGGGCGTCGCGCGCGCTGCGCCAGGAGAGGCTGATGACGCGGCGCACCTCGTCCGGGTCCAACGGCTTCGGCAGCAGGTCGAAGGCGCCGGCTTCGAGCACCTCCGTCCAGAGCGCGTCGTCGACGGCTCGAGTCGTGACGATCACCGGAGGCGCCACCTGCATCGCCGAAACTTCTTCGAGCAGATCTTTCCAACCGAGCCCGCCGGGGAAAGACCGTTCCGTGATGATCACGCTGACCGGGGTCTGGTGTAGAAGCCTCCAGGCTTCCGCACAACTCGAGACGCAGAAGAGACGCCACACGGACTGGCCCAGGATGCTCGCTAGATATTCGTGGTCGCGCCGCGACGGGCTGACCGAAAGGACCGTGATTGCTGCCACGCGGTTCGCCATATCTCAGCGTAGCTGTGCGCCCGTTACACGGTGATGACGGCCTCGTGAAATGTCGGTGTCAGCCGGCCAGCCGCACGGTCAAGAGAACAGAGCCGCGGCCTGCCGCATCAGCTCGAGCGCGCGCAGGATCCGAGGCACGTCTTCGAAACCGTATGAGAGCCGCAGTTGGCACCGTCCAATGGAGGCCAGATCGCCGCGCGGGTGGACACAATACTCGCCGGGAATGTACAGGACGCGCGGCTCGCCGGTGTCGCGGGTGAGATGCCTGAAGAACGCCGATGTTGGATGCGTTTCCAGATCGCGGAAGGTCAGGTAGTAATAGAATCCCGCGCTGCCGCCGCGGCATTCCGCAAGAAACGGACCCAGGTTGCCTTCGATTGCGGCCGAGACCGCCACCGCCTTTTCCCGATACCCCGCGTTGACGGCGCGCAGTTGTTCCTCGATGCGCACGTCGAGCAGATAGCCGGCCATCTCCTGCACGAACAAGGGCGCGCTGAACCCGGCGTCGCTGGTTCGCTGCACCATGGCATCCAGGAGTGGCCCGTCCGGCCCCAGCAGGTACCCGATGCGCAGCGCCGGCGCCAGAACCTTCGACAGCGTTCCGACCTCGTAGACGATGTCCATCTCGTCCTCGGGCAGCACCGAGACGAACGGCTCGGCGTTCGGGTCGTGCAGCAGCAGCTCGTAGGCGAGATCGAAAACGATCGGGACTTTCCGCCCCTGCTCGCGCGACAGGCGCGCCGCCACTTCGAGCAGCGCCCGGCGGCGCGCGTTCGAGAGAACGGTGCAGGACGGGTTGTTCACGGTCACCACGTAGAAGAAGGCCACGTGGTCGCCGACGCCGCGCAGCTTGCGCTCCAGGGCCGCCAGCTCGATCCCTTCCTCGTCTTCCGGCACGCTGAGCACTTCGAAGCCCCGCCGTTCCAACGCGTCGGCGTAGATGTAATAAAGGGGATCGGAGGTCACCACCACGCCGGGCGCGAGCACCTGCGCCAGCGAATCGAGCACGCTAGTGGCGCCGCAGGGACCGACGATCAGCCGCTTGCGCTCGAGCGTGGCCTCGTCCAGCAGGCCCAGGCGCGTGCGCAGCAGGAACCGGCGCAAAGCCGCAATCAGGTTTGCGGAGCCGTCCGGAGCGCCGTAGTTGAAAGCCTGCCGGTACTTCACGCCGTCGCCCGCCACGGCCTGCATGGCCTCGCTCAGAGATGCGACCGGGATCGTCTTCTCGTTCACGTAACCCACGCCCAGGTTGATGTCCACGCCGTCGCGGAAACTGCGGGCAAAGGCCGCCATCATCCGGTTGACTGGGGACGGCCTGGTGGACGCCTGGCCGTAGCACGAGAGTCGCGTCTCCATTACAGCCAGTATGCTCCCGTTTGAGGCGCCCTACTTCGCGATCGCCACGCGCGCCTCGGTGGGCCGCACCTCCAGCCGGTCGACGTGGTGCGCCAGCAGAAAGGGCCGGCCGATGGTGGCGGCGGGGTAGTACGGCCACACGAAGTTGCGAATGAGGTAGTCGAGGGCGCCGCCGCTGATCGAGAAGCCCGAGACCGCGACCCGGTCCAGATCCACCTCAGCCCGCCCGCCGCTCGAGCGGATGTGAGCGTCAACCTGCACGCGGCGCTCACCCGCCAGCAGCCACGACATAAGCCAGCCGAGCGGCTTGCCCATCGCTTGCCGCAGTTTCGGAAAGTCGATATAAGCGGAGCCGGTGACGCGTCCCGCGCCCAGATCGAGCCGCGCGCCGCGAATGCCTTGCCGGAAAGTGCCCGCGATCTGGTTGCGCACATAGAGGTTCAGCTCGTCCGTGCTCAGGACGACCACCGATCCCCGCGGCACGCGGTCGTGCTGGATCAGATCGATCTTGCGCTGGGCGCTGTCGGTCACCGCGCCCGCCAGGAGCGGGCACGCGGCGGCAAATACGGCCAGGGCGGCGCGCGTCATACCTATCTCATTAGACGCCATCGGGCACGCTTCGTGGCGGCGAGTGTATACTCTCGTGAGGAGCGAAACTGCACATGCACAGTCTCTACAAAGCGGTATTCACGGTCGCCCTATCGGCCGCGGTGCTTTGCCCGATGGCCCATGCCCAGAACGGCGATGCCGGACAGAGCGGCCCCTACGACCGGGCTCGCACGTTGATCGGCCGCGTCCAGCAGGATCTCGATCGGGCGCAGAAGATGGCCCCGGTGGCGGGCAAGCAGCAAGAACGATACGAGAACGCGCACCGCCATCTCTCCCAATTCGACGACAAGCTGAGCCAGGGCGAGTTCGACAAGGGCAAGCTCGACGACGCGATCGACGACGTCGGCAGCGTGCTCAAGAACAACGTCGTGTCGTCGCAGTCCCGCGCCAAGCTGAGGGACGACCTGGACGACCTGCGCGCCATGCGGACGGCCCGCGGCAAGATCTAGAGCGCCGCGATCGCCGACCGCGTTGCGCCGCCGAGTGCGATGCCAAGACTGTCCCAGGTTCGGGCACGCGCATAGGACGTCTTCGCGCGCCCGTGCCTCGCCGCCCGATACAATGAAATGACGTCATGATCAACACCTTGTTCGGCTCGATCCCCGCCCAGCCTTCGCTGCTCGATCGCCTCAAGAGCGGCATCGCGAAGACTCGCAGCGGGCTGGTCTCGCATCTCGAGACCGCGCTCGCCGGCCGCAAGGAAATCGACGCCGATCTCCTGGAGGAGCTCGAATACACGCTAATCAGCGCCGACATCGGCGTCCGCACCACGGGTGAAATCCTCGAGCTCATTCGCCAGCGCGTGGACCGCAAGCTCATCAACGACGCGGAGGAACTGAAGCAGCTCATCCGCGGCCACCTGGTTGAGGTCCTGGAGGCCACCGAGCGCCCGCTGCCGCGCGTCACCGAGCCTCCCGCCGTGGTGCTGGTCGTGGGCGTCAACGGCACCGGCAAGACCACCACCATCGGCAAGCTCGCGCGCCTGTACCGCTCCCAGGGCCACGGAGTGCTGCTGTGCGCGGCGGACACGTTCCGCGCCGCCGCCATCGAGCAGCTCCAGATCTGGGGCGAGCGCACCGGAACCGAAGTGATCCACCAGAAGCCCGGGGCCGACCCCAGCGCCGTGCTCTTCGACGCCCTGCAATCCGGCCGTTCCCACAAAATCGACTACGTGATCGTGGACACCGCCGGCCGCCTGCACACCAAATCCAACCTCATGGCGGAGCTCGATAAGATGCGCCGCACCGCGGCCCGCCTCATCCCCGGCGCGCCCCACGAAGTGCTGCTCGTCATGGACGCCACCACCGGCCAGAACGGACTGGAACAGGCGCGCCGCTTCACGGAAACTTCCGGCGTCACGGGCATCGTGCTCACCAAGCTCGATGGCACCGCCAAGGGCGGCGTGGTGGTTCCCATCGCCCGCGAGCTGAACCTGCCCATCCGCTTTGTGGGCGTAGGCGAGAAGGCCGAGGACCTGCTGCCTTTCGAGGCGGACAAGTTCGTGGCATCCTTGTTTGAGGCATGAACTCCGACACCATGCGCCAGGCCCTGGACCTGGCGCGGCAAGGCGAGGGCCTCACCAGCCCCAATCCCACCGTCGGCGCCGTGCTCGTCCTCGGTGACGAGATTGTCGGCTCCGGCTTCCACACGTACGCCGGGAAGAAGCACGCGGAGATCCTGGCCCTCGAACAGGCGGGCGGGCAGGCGCGTGGCGCCACGCTCTACATCACGCTCGAGCCGTGTTGCCATCAGGGCCGCACTCCGGCTTGTACGGAGGCGATCGTTGCCGCCGGCGTCCGCCGCGTCGTGGCCGCGGTGGCCGATCCCAATCCGCGCGTTTCCGGGGAAGGCTTCCGCCGCCTGCGCGCGGCCGGCGTCGAAGTCGAGCTGTCCCCCGAGCACGCCCGCGAGGCCGAAAAGCTCAACCAGCCCTTCTTCCACTTCATGCGGACCGGCCGCCCACTAGTCACGCTCAAGGCGGCCCTCACGCTCGATGGCAAGATCGCCGCTCCCGTGGACAACCGTGGCTGGATCACCAGCGAGAAGGCCCGCGCCCACGTCCAGCACCTGCGCCACACTTCCGACGCGATTCTCACCGGCATCGGCACCGTGCTGGCGGACGATTGCCTGCTCACCGACCGCACCGGCCTGCCGCGCAGCCGGCCGTTGCTGCGCATCGTCGCCGATTCCCAGTTGCGCCTGCCGCCGCAATCCAGGATGGTGGAGGGCGCGCATGGGGACGTGCTGGTAGCGACCACGTCCGCCGCGCACGCCGATCGAAGGCGCGCCCTGGAATCCCGCGGCGTGAAGGTGATTACCGTCAACGGCGCCGGCGGCCGCGTGGACCTGCACGGGTTAGTCGAGCACCTCGGCCGGGAATCTTATCTCTCGCTGATGATCGAGGCCGGCAGCAAGGTGAATTGGGCCGTGCTCCAGAGCGGCGTGGCCGACAAGATCTTCCTCTACTACGCTCCCAAGATTTTGGGAGGCCTGCAGTCGCTGCCCGTCGTCGGCGGCGCCGGGCGCGGCAGCCGCACGGAAGCCATCCAGTTCCGCGACCTCGTCGTGGGGCCCATCGGCGAGCCGGATGAATTCGCCGTCGAGGCCTGGCTGGCCAAGGAAACCTGAGCCATGTTCACCGGCATCGTCGAGGAGACCGGCTCCGTCGCGCGCATCGACACGCTCGCCGCCGGCGCGCGGCTCGAAATTCGTTGCCGCGCCGTGCTCGCGGATTCGGCCCCTGGCTCGAGCATTGCGGTCAACGGCGTCTGCCTCACCGCGGTGAGCTTCACGCGCGAGAGTTTCGCCGCCGATGTCTCGCCCGAAACGCTCAGCCGCAGCAACCTCGGCGCACTCGCCGTCGGATCGCCGGTGAACTTGGAGCGGCCGTTGTCCGCCTCGGATCGGCTCGGCGGCCATCTGGTTCAGGGCCACGTCGATGGCACCGGCGAATTCCTCGCGCTCGATCCTTTGGGCGACGGCAACTTTTGGCTGACGGTGCGCATCCCCGCGGAGCTCGACCGCTACGTGGTCGAGAAAGGCTCCATCGCCATCGACGGCATCAGCCTCACGGTCGCCTCCATCGAAGCGGGCGTGCTTGCGGCCACCATCGTCCCGCACACCCACGCTTCCACCGCGCTTGGCTCCCGCCGCCGCGGCGACCAGGTCAACATCGAGTGCGACATCCTCGCCAAGTACGTCGAGAAGCTGCTCGGCAATCGGAAAGAGCCGAAGTCCACGCTGACCATGGAGAAGCTCCGCGACCTGGGGTACTGAAGCAACCGATGTTGACGTGGGCCGGCAACGCGGCTACACTGATTTAGTGAACGGTGCTGTTTACTAAATCAGCCGGAGGAAAGATCCGTCATGAAATCGATCACCCAGCCCGCCGACACCCCCGCAGCGAGCGGACTCGCCGCCTACGCCTGCCCTGCCTGCAAGAAGCTCCTGCTCCAGGAGGCAGATGCGCTCCGTTGCGACGCCTGTTCGCAGACGTATCCGATCAAGCAAGGCATTCCCGAATTCATCTTCGAAGAGCTATCTCAAAGCAAGGATCCGGTGTTGAGAAGGATGACCGCCATCGACAAAATGGCGCGGATCTACGAGACAAAACTGTGGTACCCGATTGTTCTCGCCGTGTATGGAGGATTTGGGAGAACCTCGTTCGCGCAGCTCATCTCCACGGTATCCCGGAACATCCGCCCGGCCGAGGGCCGCGTGCTGGACGTGGCCTGCGGTCCCGGCACGTATGGGCGCCGCATTGCCTCCCCCTCGAAAGAGGTGTTTGGAATCGACGTATCCAGGGGGATGCTGCGGCAGGGCGCAGCTTACGTCGCAAGGGAAGGCGTCGCCAACATGCATTTTGCCCGGGCCAGAGTCGAAAGTTTGCCGTTCGAGCGGCAGTTTTTCGACGGCGTCCTCTGCTGCGGGTCGCTGCACCTGTTCGCGGATACCGTGATCGCACTGCGCGAGATGGCCAGAGTCATGAAGCCCGCGGCGATTCTCTCGGTGTTCACGTTCACGGCCGGAGAGGCCGGCATCCTGAAGTACCGCCGCGTTCGCGAGTGGGGCTGCAAGAACGGCCTGCACGTATTCGAGCTCTCCGAGATGGAGCGATATCTGGACGCCGCAGGCTTTGAACGCTTCGAACCGGAAGTGTTCGGCTCGATTCTCACATTCAGCGCCCGCAGGAAGGCGGCGTGAAGCGCGGCGGGCAAGGTGACAAAGCCCCGGGCCGGCGGCGGGGACGGCCCAGCAGCAAGTTGGTGGACCGCGCTCTGGCGGAAGCGGCTGTCGAGGAGTTCGTGCTGCGCGGATATCATGCCATGAGCATGGAATCGATAGCCGCCCGCGCGGGAGTGAGCAAGCTCTCCTTGTACCGGCGGTGGAGTTCCAAGCTCGCCGTCACCGAAGAAGTATTCCGGGCCCTGTGCGAAAAGGGCAATCCCGAGGATCGCGGCAGTCTGGAAGCCGACCTCCGCTATCTGGTCGGCCGGTCCGTCGGCTCCCCCAGCGCGAAATCCGCGGCGAAGCTCGTCTTGAGGACGATGGGCGAAATCTGCGACAATCCCGCACTGCTGGCAGCGTATCGCGAGCACCTGCTTGCCCCCCGGATGGTGCAGTTACGCGCCGTTCTGGAGCGCGCCCGCGCTCGTGGCGAGCTGCGGGCCGGCGTGCCAACCGATGCTGCCTGCGCCCTGGTCGCCGGCCCGCTGTTTCTCTACTATCTGGCGCTGCTTGCCGGGGCCGAACTGGACCTGCCGGGCGATCTCGCCGCGCAGTTCACCCGTCTGATTCTCGACGGAATCGCGAAACCGCAGACGCCTTCCGCGCGAGCGTCACGTCGCGCGCCCGCGCCCCTGCCATAATTGAAGGATGCGCCGTTCCCGAGTGCTCCTCTTCGCTCTGCTCGTGTGCGCCTGCGGCCTGGCGCAGGCCTCTTCCGATTCCAAACAGCGCATCCGCACCGCGCGCGATCTCGCCAAACAGGGGTCGGATGCGATTCCCAAACTCCAGCCGATGCTCTCGGATCCCGACCCCGCCGTGCGCATCGAGGCGGTCAAGGCCATCGTGGAAATCGACGGCCCCGCCAGCGTGGCGCCGCTGATACAGGCCACCCGCGACAACGACGTCGAAGTGCAAATCCGCGCCACCGACGGACTAGTGAACTACTACCTGCCCGGCTACGTCAAAAGCGGGATGAGCGCGTCGCTGGTGCGGGTCGGCTCGAAGATCAAGGCCCGCTTCACGGAAACGGACGACCGGGTGATCCCGGCCTACGTTTCGGTGAAGCCCGAGGCGATCGAGGCTCTGGGCAAGCTGGTACGCGGCGACGCGCCCCTGGAATGCCGGGCCAACGCGGCGCGCGCCACCGGCATCCTGCGAGGCACACCCGCGGTGCCCGACCTCATCGAGGCGTTGCACTCCAAAGACGATCGGTTGATGTACGAGAGTCTGATCGCGCTCCAGAAAATCAAGGACCCCAGCGCCGGGGCGCGCATCATTTTCCTGCTACGCGACCTGGATGAGAAGGTGCAACTCGCTGCCATCGAGACCACCGGGCTGTTGAGAACCCACGAAGCGCTGCCCACACTCCGCGGGGTCCTCTCCGATGCCCAGGACATCAAGGTCAAGCGGGCCGCGCTCACCGCTATCGCCATGACTCCCGACCCAAGCAGCAAAGACCTCTACCAGCACTACCTCCACGATCGGGACGATGACCTGCGCGCCGCGGCCGCCGAGGGCTTCGCCCGCCTCAAGGACCCTGCCGACCTGCCCATGCTCGAGGAGGAATACAAGAACGAACAGAAGCGGCCGGGACAGCTTGCCGCCGCCTTCGCGCTGGTCATGCAGGGAAAGACGGAGTTCTCCGAATTCAGAAACCCCCTCCGCTTCCTGGCCGACACGCTGAACTCCGCCGCGTGGAAGGGCGTCGCGCAGGCGTACCTGATCGAAGCCGCCCGCGACCCCGCCGTCCGCAAGACGCTCGAGCAGGCGCTCAAGACCGCCCCCAAAGACGAGAAGATTCAGCTGGTCCAGATCCTCGCCGCGAGCGGGGACAAAGAGACGGTGCCCTATCTCGTCGATCTGAGCCGCGACCCGGATACGGACGTGGCACAGGCGGCGCTGAGCGCTTCCCGCACCCTCAAGGCCCGGTTGCCGTAGGAGAACACATATGGCGACCGTTCCTGGACGCGTAGCGTGGCTGGCGCGCATATCTTTCCTGCCGCTGGCTCTGCAAATCGCCGCCTCGTTGCTGCCGGCGCAAACCCTTCAGATTACGTCGCCGGTTGACGGCGCTGTGGTGAGGCCTGGCCAGGCGGTCGCTGTGTCCGTTTCGGCATCCGGGGCGAGCTTCCAGCGGATGGTCGTGATTGGGTGGAACCCCATCGGGCTGAGTCAAATACTCGCAGCTCCTCCCTGGCAGTTCCTGGTTCAGATACCTTCGGATATCAGCCTCCGTCGGTACGCGTTGACGGCCAACGGTGTCATAACACCGGGGAACACCGTCTACTCGGCACCGATCTCGATTGACGTCGAGCGCTCCGATACCCCCGAGAGCGTCAAGGTCCAGCCGTCGACGCTCTTAGGACTTAGCGTTGGCGATACGGGTTGCTTGATCGTCCAAGCGACCTACGCCGATGGCACCACGCCGGACATCAGTCAAGCCACGCAGATCGTGTACGCCTCTGATACATCCGCCGTAGCCACCGTGAACAACATCGGCATGGTGACTGCCGTCGCTCCGGGTTCGGCCAAGATCACCATCACATATGGGGGCATTTCCGTTCGGGTCCCGGTTACCGTTCCGCAGCCGATGGCGGTCGTGCCGACGGCGGTCATGCTCAACCCGTCGCAGAGGGAGCAGTTTTATGCTCAGCTAGCAATGCCGGACGGGACCGATCCGACCGTAACCTGGTCCATCCACCCTGCACTGGGCACCATCGACGGTACGGGGTTGTACACAGCGCCGTCTTCCGTCGATTCGAAGACGAGGGTGGTTGTCACCGCTACCCTCGTGACGGATCCAACGAAATCCGCGTCCGCCCAGGTCACGCTCGTGCCTTCAAAAGACCGTCCCCGCAACGAGCCCAGCCGGCTCCCGTGAGCCCCTGGTCGCAGTTCCCCTTTGATGCGATATGGCGCGGTTGACTTTCCCCACGATTCACTGTACTATTTGAATGCGTACAGAAACGGAGAAGTCTTGCCATGCCGAGAATAGCGGTCGAAGACAATAGCCGGATGTCCTTGCGGATTCGAGCCGAGGAAAAGGCGCTGCTCTTGCGGGCGGTGGCGCTGAAGCACACCGACCTGACGGAATTCGTCATTCGGCACGCGCTGCGTGCCGCCAAGGATATCATCGAGAAAGCCGATCGTGTGCAGCTCTCCGAAAGGGACAGTCTGCGGGTTCTGGAGCTGATCGAGCATCCGCCTGCACCAAACCCGAGACTTCTGGCTGCCGCCCGGGCCTTGCCACGGCGGTCAAGACCGTGACGGCATGGCACGAAGAGCCGGTCGACAAGAAACATGAACGGGAAGCCTTCGACTGCGGCGAAGAAGCGCTGAACCAATTCTTGCGCCGCTACGCCCGCAAGAACCACGAGCTGGGCGCAGCGAAAACGTTCCTTGCGATCGCCGATGCCGACAACAAAACCGTTCTCGGCTTCTATAGCCTGAGCCCGGCTTCGGTTGGATACTCTCGCACGCCGGAGGTCGTCCGGCGCGGACTGGCTCGCCATGACGTTCCGGGTTTTCGATTGGCGCGCTTGGCCGTGGATCGCAGCGTACAAGGGCAGGGCCTTGGCGGGCAGCTTCTGCTGGCGGCTGGCAGGCGCTGCCTGCTGGCATCGGCGGAAGTCGGCGGCGTCGTGCTCGTCATCGACGCCAAGAATGACAGGGTGGCACGATGGTATGCCAGCTACGGTCCGTTGCCGCTGCTGGATGCCCCGTTATCGCTGCTGCTGCCGCTGGCGACGATTGAGGCCGCGCTGAAAGCCGGCGGGAAATGGCCTACTTCGTCTTGCGCTGCTTCTGCTGGCCGACGCGCACCTTGAAGTGCGCCTGCTTGGCTTCCTGGTACGCCTTGTGGTCGTGCCGGGCCACCGCATCGGACAGATAGGCGTCCACGCTGGCGCCCTTCGGCAGCACGGCCATCAATGTGAAGCTCTCATTGCAGACCGGGCAGAAAGGCCGGAACCGCGTCACGTTTGGAATCGCCATACTCTGTCGATTTTAGCACAGCCCGGCCCGCTCATTTCCACACTTGCCGCGCGGTGATGCCGGCCAGCGCCGCCGTCAGCCCGATGATGAGCACTACCGAAACCCAGACCACCCAGTTGTAGAAACGCGAGTTGGCCCACTCGCCCATCAGCTCTTTCTTGTTGATCAGCTTGACCATGAAAATCAGCACTACGGGCAGCAGGACGCCGTTGAGCACTTGCGAGAACAGGATCATGCGGACCAGCGGGAAGCCGGGCCGCATACTCACTATGCCGTAATCCACGCCGTAATCCACGCCAACGCCGCAACAGACTATGAGGTAGAATTGGCAGGCTGAGAGGCCCCATGCCCAAATTCGAGTTGAACAAGTCCATCGAAGCCAGGAAGCTCAATCCGCGCACGGGAATTCAGACCAGCGACCCGCCGGTCACCATACCGTTCGGCGCCCTCATCGACGACGTCAAGGAAGACCGCGATCACCGCAAGTTCAGTTACCTCGGCGAGCGCTACCGGTGCCCGGCTGACGTCCTGCGGCTGGCTACGGCGCCGGTCGGCGGTGAGACGGACCTCCCGGCCTCTGCGCCCCAGCCTGGGGGACCCGCGCCCGAAGAGTCCGCGCGCCCCCGACGCACGGTCCATTGGGAAAGGCTGACCTCTAATTGGAAGGACCTGATGCGCCTCCGGGTTCCCGGCGGCTGGCTGGTAGCCCAGGCGGACGCGAACAGCTCTCCCTCCTTCTACCCCGACGCCAAACACCACTGGCTGTAGGACAGGCCTCCGGCCTGTCCACGGCGGTCGACATAGCCCGCCCCCCTACGGCGCCGCCACCAGGTTCGACTGCAGCTCTGGAATCTCGATCTCGATGCGCGTTCCCTGCCCCGGCTTGCTGTCGATCCACATCTTGTAGTCGCTGCCGAAAAGAACCTTCAGCCGCTCGTTCACGTTACTCACGCCGATGCCCTGCTCGCGCAGAGTCGCCAGCTTCACCTCGGGGATCCCTACGCCGTCGTCTTCCACCAGCAGGTGCAGCCGGCCGTCCTTCAGGCTGCTGCGGAACCGCACCATCCCGCCGTCCACCTTGCTGCTCAGGCCGTGCTTCACCGAGTTCTCGATCAGCGGCTGCAGGAGCATGCTCGGCACCAGCCGGTCCAGCGTCGCCGGGTCGGCGTCCTTCTCGAAGCGCAGCTTCTCGCCGAAGCGAATGACCTCGATCGAGAGATAGTCGCTGATGAATTCCAGCTCCTCTCCGAGCGAGGTGAAGTTCTCGTGCTTGCGCAGCAACCGCCGCAGAATATTCGAGAGCTTGTAAACCACCGCGCGCGCCTGTTGCGGGTTGGTGCGGATCAGCGAAGAGACCGAGTTCAGCGTGTTGAACAGGAAGTGCGGATTGATCTGGTGGCTGAGCGCGTCCATGCGCGCCTGCAACAGCAGCCGCCGCTGTTCCTCGAGCTGCAGCTCGTTGCGCGCGTTGCTCCAGATCTTGAGCGGCAGGCTCACCGCGAACAGCGTGGTGACGTAGGTGGCGATGATGGCCGCCGGGTGCGGGTTCGGCCAGTCCGGCCAGATGGCGAACAATCGCCTGGGGTAGAAGTGGTGCAAGCCCTGACGCAGGGCCTCGGCGCAAACGATGGCGATCAGAAACACGATCTGGTAGGCCGCGCGCCAGCGGTCGTGGCGGCGCGAGAACATGCGGTAGACGCTGAGGTCGATGATGGGCGAGAAGCGCCACACCTCCTCCGGCGCCGCGGCGTAGTTCCGCAGCAGGCCGCCCAGCGCGCCCACGCCCGCCAGAAGCGGCATCGTGAACAGCTCATGCCCGAACATGGCGGGGACCGAAATCAGGCATCCCGAGATCAGGCCGGAGACGTAGCCCCCCACCAGGCCCGCCACCAGGCTGCCCTCCAGCCCCAGGTCGACCGCTTTGTACGACGGCGCCACCAGCCGGATCATCACTCCCGAGGCGAAAATAGCGGCGAAGCAGAGCGCCAGCACAAACCGCTGGTTGATGGTGCGCTCCTCCCTCAGCAGCATGGTCTTGAAGCGCCCGACGCGGACCAGAATGCTGGCCAGCGACGCGACCACGCACAGCCGCAGCAGCAGGACGATCAAGTACTCTTGGCGCATCGCTGTCCATTATAATGAATGGATCGGGGTACTCCTGCGACGAAGGGTGTGGTGTCCCCTGTCTCGAAAGGATTATGGCACACAACGGCAACCAGTCCGGGTTCCGCGAGGTGGCCGAGGCCGATTTTCCCACGCGCTTCGGGCATTTCCGGATTCACGGATTCGAAGGCCGGTACTCCGGCGAGCTCGAAGAAGCCGTCGTTCTGGAGATGGGCGACGTGGCTTCCGGCCCGCCGCCGCTGGTTCGAATCCACTCGCAGTGCCTGACCGGCGACGTGTTCCACAGCCTGCGCTGCGATTGCCGCGCCCAGCTCGATCTGTCGCTCGAGCGCATCGCCGCGGACGGCCGCGGCTTGCTCATCTACGAGCACCAGGAGGGCCGCGGCATCGGCCTGGCCAACAAGCTTCGGGCCTACCAGCTCCAGGACGCCGGCGCCGACACCGTCGAGGCCAATCTCCGCCTGGGATTCAAGGCCGATCATCGCGGCTACGGTCTGCCCGTCGATATCCTGCGTCACTTCCGCGTGACCGCCGTCCGTCTCCTCTCGAACAACCCGGACAAAATCGCCGCGCTCGAAGCCGCCGGCATTCGCATCGCCGAACGCGTGCCCTGCGAAGTCGCCCCGGTTGGCTCTTCCGCGCACTACCTGCGCACGAAGAAGGAAAAACTCGGGCACTTGCTGGATTTGTAGGCCGTCAGCCGTCAGCCATCAGCCGTCAGTGGCCCGGACATCAGCCAATAGCCGCCGGTCACCGGCCCTTCTGGGCGGGGAGACCGTCTGGATGAAACGGGTGAGCATCTGCTTGATCTGGATGACTTCGCTTGTCAGTACCTCGTGCTTATCGCACGGCAGGTAGCCGAGATCGCAGGCTAACGGTAGCTGATACTCCAGCTCACTCGCCGATCCCCTGGCGATAGACAGGTAGCGCCGCAACTCAGCTTCGCCGTCACGCCCGCATCCCTCGGCGATGTTCGTTGCGATAGAGGCGCACGAGCGCCGCATCTGCGCCGTAAGGCCAAACAGTTCCGACTGCGGGAACGTCCCTGTAGCGGCGTATGTGGCCAGCGCCAAGTCATGGGCTTTCGCCCAAACCTTCAGCTCGCGGAAGTCTCGCACCTGTGGAATGAGTGCGTCCACAGGGCTCAGGTTCTCGCCGGCTGATCGCTGATGGCTGATCGCTGATGGCTGATCGCCGACGGCTGATCGCTGACGGCCGATGGCTGATGGCCTACTCCACCACGAACGGCCCCGCGCTTTGTCCCAGCGCCGTCAGGAACTCCTCCTTGCGCTTCCCGGCGGCGGCCACGGCGGCGCGGGTGGCGAAGTGGTAGCAGACCGCTCCCACCAGCGCGTCGAGGCCCAGTATCCCGTAGAACAGGGCGCGGCTCCGCAGAAACCAGGAGGCCACATACGCCAGCCCCACCGGCGCCACCATCACCGGAAACAGCAGCAGCATGTAGACCTGGAACCGCCCCGCCGACGATCGGCCCCACGAATGTTCCGGATTCACCGGCCGCGGCTGGTAGACCGAGCTGACGTTGCCCACGCTCAGGAAGTACAGCGAAAAAATCAGCGTCACCGCGATCGCCTGCGCGACGCTCGAGAGAGAGAGCGGAACACGCAACACGGTGCACACCACCAGGATCGACGCAATCTCCAACAGGACGAACGTCAGGCCCGCGAGATTCTTCGCCCGGAGCGCGAGCGAAAACGGTGCCGGCGTGGAGAAGTAAAGCTGGGCGGCCGAGCGGTCGAAGCCGAACTGGTTCCAAAACGCAACCTCGGCCAACAGGATCATCGCGTAGCCGCTCACCACCACCGGGTAGCTGAGGCCCATGGGCCCCGAGCGGCCGCCGTGCATGAGCGGCCACCAGATAATCGCGCCGAACGAGAAGCCCATCAGGAAGACCACGCGGAACCGTGGCGCGCGGGCCAGCGTCTTCAGCTCCTTTTCGACCAGCGCCGCCAGCGGATCGGAAAAGAACGCCGCCGGCCAGTCGTACAGCCGGTCCGTCCAGCGCGAGCTCCCCGCCGAGCCCGCCGAGCGCGCGGCCGCGACGTCGAAACGCAGGCTGCGCCGGAACTGCAACCGGCCGAAAACGTAAGCGGCGGTGGTCGCGGCGCACAGGACCGCCAGCGCCAGAAGGGCCTGGCTCCCCAGGGCCAAACGCGCCGCCGCGGCCCACGGCACCAGAACGCTCTGCCGGAGAGCGAACACGCGCCTGACAGGGTTGGCGTGGCCGCTCACCGCCAGCAATTGCGGCAGCGCCCCGCAGGTCACCATCGCCAGAACCACAACTTCCCGCACCCGCCGGATCGCGAGCAGCCGCTCGAGCAGGCTGCGCAGGCCCGCCGAGAGGAACAGGTTGAAAGCGACGAAGAGCAGCAGCGCCGGCGCCGGGAGCCAGCGCGGCACGGCGGGATTCGCCATCAGGCCGATCAGCATCCCGGCCAGCACCAGCAGCATCTCGAGCGCCGTGGTCAGCCGCAGCAGCAGCTCCACGACGAACAACTCGCCGTCCGAAATCGGGTAGAGCAGGATCTTCCTTACGTTCAGCGTGGCCCCGGCATCGGTCGTCAGGATGGGGGCGAGCTGCCAGAAAAGGCACGTCCCCATGAGAATCGCCGGTACGGCAAACTCGAGATTCGCCTTCGACGCCAGCGCCGTGTAGAGCCCGGCCGCCACGCCCAGCACGGCCCACAGGCCGTACCAGAACAGCCAAAGGATGCCCGCCAGAATGCGGCCGCCCGCCGGACGTGCCAGAAGATGCCACATGCATCTCCACTGCGCCCCGAGAATGGCCCGCACACGTGACGACATCGCTTACAGCCAGTCCAGCTTGTCCGGCATCCGCTCCGCTCCGACCAGACGGACGAACGCGTCCTCGAGTGTCTCCGATCCCTCGCGCAGACCGGCCATAGAGCTTTCCATGACCAGCCTGCCCTGGTCGATGATCGCCACCCGGTCGCACAGCCGCTCCACCACTTCGAGGACGTGCGAAGTCAGGAAGACCGTGGCGCCATGGCGTACCTGGTCCGTCAGCAGGTCTTTCATCATGCGCGCGCCCACGGCGTCCACGCCTTCGAACGGCTCATCGAGCAGGAACACCTCCGGCCGGTGAATCAAGGCCGCGGCCATCGCCAGGCGCTTGCGCATGCCCTTCGAGTACTCGGCGATCAGCTTGCGGCTCTCCGCGTCGAGCTCGAACAGCGTCAGCAGCTCGCGCGCGCGCCCGGCCGCCACGCCGCGATCGAGGCCGTACATCCGCCCGGCGAATTCGAGGAACTCGCGGCCGGTGAGCCGGTCGAACAGAACCGACTCGTCCGGCACTACGCCGATGCGCCGCTTGATCTCGAGACCGCGTTCCGGCATCGGCAGCCCCAGGATCTCGATCGCGCCCGAGGTCGGCGGCGCCAGGCCAATCAGCATCCGTATGGTGGTCGTCTTGCCCGCGCCGTTCGCCCCCAGGAAGCCGAAGAAGCAGCCGCGCGGCACCGCCAGCGTCAGGCCGTCCACCGCCGCCTTGTCGCCATACACCTTGCGCAACTCGCGTACGGCAATCGCCGGCGTGTCGTCGGGCATAAACTCATCTTAGACCGTACCCCCGGCCGCAATGTTATGATGGCGGCCTGGGGCCCTCGGAACCGGAGGCCCGAAGAGGAGATGGGATGTTTACACGAATGGCACTCGGTATTGCGCTGACTCTCTGGAGCGGAACCACGCTCCTGGCCGACTTCAGCTACCAATCGACCTCCAAGATCACCGGCGGCATGGCGGCCAGCGCGATGAAGGTGGCCGGCGCTCTTTCGAAGCAGGCCCGCGAGCCGATTCAGGCCACGGTGCTGGTCAAGGGCGACCGGATGGCAACGGTCAGCGCTCATGCGGCGCATATCATTGACCTGAAGAACGAGACCATGACCCAAATCAACTTCGATAAGAGGACCTACTCCGTGGTCACGTTCGCGCAGCTTGCCGACATGATGAAGCGGATGGACGAGCAGATGAAGGGCGAGAAGGGCAAGCCCGTCCAGAACCTTACCGTCAAGGCCTCGCTCAACCAGACCGGCAAGACCCGCTCGCTCGCGGGCGCCGATACGCACGAGGCCATCGTGAAGATCGAGATGATCGGCACGGACGAAAAGACCGGCGAGCCGGTCACCGCCATGGTGGTCACCACCGATCTGTGGCTGGCCCCGAAGGTGCCCGGTTACGAGGAACTCCGCGATTTCCACCGCCGCATGGCCGAGAAGCTGACCTGGGCGCCCAACATGGGAATGATGTCGCAGCCCGGCATGGCCAAAGGCATGGCGGAGATGGTCAAAGAAATGTCGAAGATGGACGGCACGCCGATCTACCAGTTCATGGTCATGGGCGGCCCGGGGAGCGACCAGGTTGCGGCCAACCACGACCCGACGGCGCAGCCGACTCCGGAACCCAAGGGCGGCCTGTTGGCCCGCCTGGCCGCGGCCAGGATGGCGCAGGACCAACAGGGCTCCGGATCGCAAGGCCAGCCCGGCGCCGGCACCATGATGGAAATGGTCACCGAGCTGAGCGGCTTCTCCACCGACTCCGTCGACCCCTCGAAGTTCGAGGTGCCCGCCGGCTTCCAGCAAGTCGAGTACAACGAGCCGGGAGCCCGCCGCCGCTAGAGCCCAAAATAGCCTTCCACGTTTTCCGCCTCGCGGCAGTATCTATTAGTGTGTGCCCGCGGGCAGACTCTGAGGATCGACTCCATGCTGGCAGCCAGTGAGGGCACCCCGGAACCGGCCGGCCTTCTCCGCGATGCCAAAGCGGGCGACCGGGCCGCGTTCGAGCAGGTCGTGCTTCGCCACGAACGCCGCGTGCTGCTCACCGCGCTCCGCCTGCTCGGCCGCTGGGAAGACGCCCAGGATGCCGCGCAGGAGGTCTTCGTCCGGCTGCATCGGTACCTGGGCCGCTTCGACGATGCGCTCGATCTGGCGCCCTGGCTCTACCGCATGACCGTCAACGTCTGCCGGGACATCGGCCGGAAGCGGACGGCGCACGACGATCTCGATCCCAATGTGGCGGATCCGGCCTGGAGCCCGGAGCGCTCCGCCCGTTCGGCGGAAGAGCGCCGCATCCTCCAGGCCGCGTTGCGCAGGCTCCCCGAGAAGGAGCGTGCGGCCCTGGTATTGCGCGATCTCGAAGGCCTGCCGACGCGCGAAGTGGCGCGCATCCTCGGATCGTCCGAGGCCACCGTGCGCTCCCAGGTGAGCAGCGCGCGGTTGAGGATTCTGAAGCTCACGGAACGCTTCCGGAGGGAACGAACATGAGTTGCGACGCGTTTGAAAAACTCATCGCGCTCGATGCCGGGGGCGACCTCGCGCCGGCCGAAGCGGCGCGGGTCGAGGCGCATATCGAGACCTGCGCTTCGTGCCGCGAGCTGGCCCGGAGCCTCCAGGAGTCGCACGCCGCTCTGAAGGCGCTTTCGGACACCGCTCTCGACGAGAACGCACTGGCCCCCTGGCGCCGCGGCTTACTGGGACGCATTGAAACCGAACCGCACCGGCGCGTCTTCGCGTGGCGCTGGGCCTGGGCCGCGGCGGCGGCGATGGCTCTTCTGGCGCTCCTGGCCGTTCCTCGTCACGCACCGCCTACGCCGGCGCCGCTCGCACGTCTGACGCCGCCATCCATCGCGGCGGCGCCGCCGCTTCCCGCGCCCGTCCACCGGCGCCCGCGCCACCGCCGCGCACCCGCGCCAGCGCCCGAAACGCTGCTCGTGAAGCTCGAAACGCCCGACCCGAACGTGGTGATTTACTGGATTGTCGAAGGGAAAGGAAACTGAAATGAAGAGAGCACTCGTAGTCCTCGCAGCGCTTTTCGCCGCCGGCGCCTGGGCGCAGCAGGCGCCCGTCAGGATCTTCACCGTCAAAGCGGCCAACGCCGAGCGCATCCAACGCGTTGTCAAGACGGTGGTCGCAGACTCAGGGTTTGTGGCGCTCGACTCTGCCTCGTCCACCCTTGTGGTCGAAGCAAGCCCCGTTTTGCTGGCGGCCGTCGAGCAGGTGGTAAAGGAACTCGACGCGGCGTCCACCTCGGCCAAGAACGTCGAGCTGACCTTCTACATCCTCGAGGCGACCAAAGAACCGGCTGCGGACGCCGCGCCGCTCCCGGCCGAGCTGCAACCCGCCATCGCCCAGCTCAAGAGCGTCTTCGCCTACCGGGGCTTCCGGTTGCTCGACACGGCTTTGATTCGCAGCCGCAGCGGGGAATCGGCCGATGCGTCCGGCCAAGCCCAGGTGGAGGGCGGCACCTCGGGCTATAATCTACACCTGCAGCCATCCGTGGCTTCCGAGACCGCCCCCGCCACGATCCGCATCGACAACCTGCACTTCCAGCAATGGATGAAGGGCACCAACGTCGGATTCAGCGCCAACGTGGATCTCAAGGAAGGCCAGCGCGCTGTCATCGGCAAGACCAGCATGGAAGGCAGCCGCTCTGCCTTCATCCTGGTGGCGAGCGGTAGAATCGTCGAGTGATGCTGCTCGTCGCCGCCGCGCTTCTGTTTGCTCAGCAGGCCGGCCAACTGTCAACGGTCGAGGGCAGGGTCGTAGACGCCTCTACCGAGTTGCCGATCGCCGGCGCCCGCGTGATCGCTACACGCTTCGATAAGCAGCCGTTCTTCCCGTCTCTGTTCGACACCCAGCCTTCCGGTGACGAGCAGGACCCAAAGGCGGACGCCGTGGCGGTGCTCACGTCCAGCGACGGGCGATTCCGCCTCCGCTTCGAGGGCGCGGTCAATGTCGTTCTGTTCGTCGACGCGCCGGGCTACGTCAAGCCGCAGATGATCATCGGTCCGGACAACGTCTTCGAGGTGAAACCGGACGCGCCCAAGACGGACGTCGTTTTCAAACTGGCGCGCGAGTCGGCCCTCACCGGCCGCGTCATGGACGCGGACACCAGGGAGCCGCTGGCCGATTTCCAGGTGAGGGCCCTCCGCTACGAGCGCGGGGGCTCCCGGCGGTCTCTCGTGCCGGCGGGCGGCGCCGATACCGGCAAGGACGGCCGGTTCAGCCTCGATCGCATCGCGCCGGGCGACTATCTACTCGATGTCCACCCGCCGGACGCCGACCGGCTCCGGACACCCCAGCCCGTTGAGGATTTCCGCCACGCCGTGCAAAAGGGCTACGTGCCGTCCTGGTATCCGGGCGTCGACCGCGTCGAAGAGGCCCTGCCCGTACACGTGGCGCCGGGAGCCGGCATCGACGCCGGCGAGATCCGGCTCTCGAAGAAGAGAATCGCATCGATCCGCGGGCGCGTGCTCGGTGACGAGGCGGCCAAGGCCGATGCGTTTCTCTCCCTGACCGCGGTCACCAAGCCGATCCACGGGGGCGGGGAGTTTCGCGGCGTTGCACAGGGCAATCTTCAGATCGGATCCGAATTCGAGTTCGCCAATCTGTCGCCGGGCGCCTACTACCTGAGCGCTCAATCCGGCTTCGAGAAGACGGAGGCGAAGTACGCGGTGATGACGCTCGAAATCGGCGAAGAGAACCAGGATGGCCTGGACCTGTACCTCACCAAAGGCCTGGCCGTCACCGGCCGGGTGCGCATCGAAGGACGCGAGGACGACCCCGACAAGCCTGCCTTGCCCAAGGACGACGTGCAGGTGCGCCTCGATCCGCTGATCGGATTCGGGACCGACCACGATCCCGCCCCGGCGCCCGTCGCAAGCAGGTATGGCGCGTTCGCCTTCGAGGGCGTGATCCCGTCCCGATATCACCTGCGAATCGTTGCACCGCCAGAGGGATACGCCGTTTCCGAGGTGCGCTACAACGGCACGCTCTGCGAACACGGCATCGTCGCCGTCGAAGCCGGCGCGGACGGGCAGCGGCTGGAAATCCAGCTCGCGCCCGCCAGCTCCGCGGTGCTGGCCGCCCTGACCGACGGCGACCAGCCGGCTGCGGGAGCGACCCTCCTACTCGTCCCGGCAGGTGTGACCGACGAAGCGTTGCGATACGGCTCCGGCATCTTGCGGCAGACCGTGGCCGGCAAGGACGGCCGCGCCACCATCTCCGCCCTGCTGCCAGGCGCCTACCGCGTGACGGCCTACCCGCAAGGCGCGTCCTGGGCCGACGATCCGAATCTGTTTCAGCGCCTGTCTGCCGGCGAAGAGGTGCAGCTTGCCGGAAAGCAGACCGCGTCGGTCGCGGTCCGCGCGCAGGTGGCCGCCGGCGAGCGGTAGCAGTGCTCGTCGCTCGTCGAGCCACTCGGGCTCTCCCCGCTGCGCACCGTGATCCATTCCGCGCGCGAAGCGGCACAACTCGCGCTTCGGATCGACGGGCAACGAGCAACGAGCGACGAGCGGCCGCCGCAGGCGGCCCTGCTATACTCGTCTTCTACCCGTGTTCCATCGATTCGAAACACTCCTTCTGGATAGCGTGTCGCGGCATGTCCGCGAGAGGTACGGTGTCGACGCCGCGATCGCGGTCGAGCAGCCGAAAGAGCCGCGCTTCGGCGACCTGGCCCTGCCCGTGGCGTTCCATCTGGCGCGCCAGTTGCGCCAGCCGCCCCGGGCCATCGGCAGCGAGATTGCCGCGGGCCTGGGCTCGATTCCCGGCGTCGCCTCGCTCGAAGTCGCCGGCAACGGCTACATCAACGTGCGGCTCGACCGCGGCGCTTACGGCGAATCGCTGCTCGCGCCGGCCGGCGAACCGCCCCAAACGGCCGAGAAGATCATCGTCGAGCACACCAACATCAATCCCAACAAGGCCGCGCACATCGGGCACCTGCGGAACGCCGTGCTCGGCGACACCTTCGTCCGCATGTTGCGCGCGCGCGGCCGCCGGGTCGAGGTGCAGAACTACATCGACAACACCGGCGTCCAGGTCGCGGACGTGGTCGCGGGTTTTCATTTCCTGGAACGCAAGACCGCCGCCGAGGTTGAAAAGCTGATCCTCACCGAGCGCTTCGACTATCTCTGCTGGGACCTCTACGCGCGCGTGGGCGCACATTATCGCGACAACCCGGAGGCGCTGGCCTGGCGCGCCGAGACGCTGCATGCCATCGAAGCCGGCCAGGGCGAGATCCACACTCTCGCGGCGCTCGTCTCGGAAGCGATCGTCCGTTGCCATCTGACCACCATGTGGCGGCTGGGCATCGTCTACGACGTGCTGCCGCGCGAGAGCGAGATCCTGCATCTGAAGTTCTGGGAGACGGCCTTCGACCTGCTCAAGCAGCGCCAGGCAATTTACCTCGAGACCGAGGGCAAGAACGCCGGCTGCTGGGTGATGCCGGCGGCCGCGTTTTCGGGCGATGCTGCCAGCGAGGACAACAAAGTCATCGTGCGCTCGAACGGCACCGTTACCTACGTCGGCAAGGACATCGCCTACCAGCTTTGGAAATTCGGCCTGCTCGGCAAGGACTTCTTCTACCGCCCCTGGCAGGAGTACGGCGGCCACGTGGTCTGGGTCTCGACCGCCGAGCAGCAGCCGCCGGGCGGCCCGTCCTTCGGGCACGGCACGCGCGTCTACAACGTGATCGATTCGCGCCAGAGCTACCTGCAGGACGTCGTGGTAGCCGGCTTGCGGCAGCTCGGCTTCGCGGAGGAGGCCGGCCGCTCGGTGCATTTCTCCTACGAGATGGTGGCGCTCTCGCCACGAAGCTGCGCCGAGCTGGGAATCGACCTTTCCGAAGAGGACCGCCGCCGCCCCTACGTCGAAATGTCCGGACGCAAGGGGCTCGGCGTGAAGGCCGACGACCTCATCGACAAGCTGATCGAGGAGGCGCTGGCCGAGGTCGCATCGAGGCATGCCGAAGCCGCACCCGACGAGCGGCGGCGCATCGCGACGCAACTCGCCGTGGGCGCGCTGCGCTATTTCCTGCTGAAGTACACGCGCAATACCGTCATCGCGTTCGATTTTCAGGAAGCGCTCAGCTTCGAGGGCGAGACCGGCCCGTACGTGCAATACGCGGCCGTGCGCGCCCGCAACATCTGGCGCAAGCTCGAAGAGCGCGGCGAAGCGCTGCCCGATTTCGCGCGCGAGCTATCGGCCGAGGCTTTCGCACGCCAACTCGCCGGCGAGGACTTCTGGCAGCTCGCGCTGGCGGCCTCGAAGGCCGATTGGACCATCGAACGCGCCGCCGCCGCCGGCGAACCCGCGCACGTGGCCCGCTACGCCTTCCAGCTCGCCCAGGCCTTCAACAACTTCTACCACGCCTACCCGGTGATCACCGAAGAGAACCGCGAGCGCAAAGTGTTCCTGCTGTGGCTGACCGGCTACGTCCGCGCCCAGCTCGAGCGCACGCTGGCGGTGTTGGGAATCGAAGTGCCGGAGTACATGTAGCGGCGGCCGGGGGCATTTTTGGGGGACTCGTGCAGAGTGACACTGAGCCGGTCTTAGCCAGGACGCTTCGGGCCACTCCCGAGGCGCTGGTTGTGGTCTTGGAAAGTGGGTTCGTATCGATTCCCCGGGGACAAATGTTCCGAGCGGCTCGCCCACGCATCGCCCACAGAACGGCTTCGAGCGGAACTCTCGCCTTCCGGTTATGGCATTCACTGGCCGCTGATAGACGAAGACCTGGCGGCCGGCCCACTGCTTCGAGCAGTTAGCTGAGTGCGCCCGATCTCGCAGCCACCGGCCGTGCAGGACCTAGCGAGTGGCGCCCTTTGCCACGCACGCGGAATCGATGATCTCGTCCAGCGCTTTCGGCGGTTTGTGATCCAACCAGTAGGTTGCGACATCGCGCGCAAAAAAGACAGCCGTGCGCCGATACTGACCGCTCCTCATTCGCCCTCGCGCGTCTATCCCCACGGCCTTGCCGGCCTCATTCTTGATCCATCGCTCTTCAAACCATTCGAAATCCAGTGAGTCCACTTCCTCAGTTGTTCCGTCGAGAATTCGAGTGATGATCAGGTCGGCTTCGGGCGCGGATCCGCCATGATGGTAGATGAAAATGGACTGCCCCTCAATAGTCTTGAATGGATCCGATTCCATGGTCGGCGGCAGCGCGAACAGGACCGAAAAGCCCACTCGCTTGCCGGGATGCAGTTCTTTGCAGACATGGATGACCCAATCCGACTGCTCTGCGGCTTCCAGTCTCACCTGAATCTCGGGACCTCCCGTTTCTACGGTGAGTGCTAACGGGCGATAATCAGGGCTTTCGAACCGAAGCTGTTGTCCCGAGTTGGAGAACGCAAACTTCCCTTGCTGGTCTGTAACAGTTGTTTGGCGGCCGGGAGGAGAGCCCCCGAGGACATCATCGATGACCGTGAGCCCTTCTACGGGTTGATCATCGATGCCGATCACAACACCGTGAACGTTCAGATTCGCAGGGGGCACAGACTCCACATCGGAAACCTCCGTAATCACGAGAAGGGCACAACAACCCAGGTGCCCGTACCCACCGAAACTGACCACATCGTCTCTCGAATTCCTAAGTTCCTGACCCGCGAAAAACATGCCCGTCAGCGTCGCACTGACCCGGTAATCTGGCTTGTCTCCGTGGCGCGCGGCGATCAAGGCGTAAAGTTTCCAAAAGTTGACATCTTTCTTGATTCCGTAGGGAGCGCCATTAACCTTGATATCGGAACCGGGTCTTCTCGCTATGTCATTGACGGTCGAGGCAACGACTCCAGGCACATCTCCCCCAAAAGCCAGCCATATGCCCTGGCGCGTGTCGCAATTCGGAATGCCCAGTGAAAAATCCTCAAAGTGAACACTGAGCGTTCCACGCACGCGAATCAGTTTTCCGTCGAAGGCCTTCGGGCTCTTTACGAGGTCGCAGCCGGGCACGTCCATCGGACCTGCCTGCACTGCGGCCAAATGAGGCGCACACAGAAGCCCAGCAAGCACGAAAAATGCAAGCAATCGCTTCAACATTCGTAATGAGCTCCGGTCCACATCGTACCAAGAAGTCCGTTATGAGCTGTACGCCCATGACGTCAGAACCCGCTCTACGTCAAACTGGACGTAAAATGCCCCTTCCCGTAGATCTGAACTGCTCCCTCGTGTGCAGGCGACGTACGACCAGCGCCGTGCGGCAGCGTCCTCCCCGACAAGCCCCAGTCGACGCGCGATAATGTTCTCAGATGGCATCCCTCAACAGCTTCTCCTCGCGAACCGATCTGCGCCTGCACGGCCGCTTGTACGAAATCTACTCCCTCGTGGCGCTCGAGAAGGCCGGCCTCGGCACGGTTTCCCGCCTTCCGTATTCGATCCGGGTGCTGCTCGAAAACCTCCTGCGCCATGAAGACGGGCGCTCGGTCAAGGCCGCCGACATCGAGTTCGTCGCCCGCCGGGCGGGCTCGGAAACGCGCGAGATCGCTTTCATGCCCGCGCGCGTTCTGCTCCAGGATTTCACCGGCGTCCCCTGCGTGGTGGACCTGGCGGCCATGCGCGACGCGCTCAAGGCGATGGGCAGCGACCCCAACCGCGCCAACCCGCTCATCCCCGCCGACCTGGTCATCGACCACTCGGTGCAGGTGGACGAGTTCGGCACCTCACGCGCCTTCGCCGCCAACGCGCTGCTCGAGTTCGAGCGCAACCAGGAACGTTACGCGCTGCTGCGCTGGGGCCAGTCGGCGTTCCGCAACTTCCGCGTGGTGCCGCCCGATACCGGCATCGTGCACCAGGTGAATCTCGAGTACCTGGCGCCCGTCGTCTTCACGGCCGAGCGCGACGGCCGCCTGCTCGCGTACCCGGATACGCTGGTGGGCACGGATTCCCACACCACCATGATCAACGGCCTGGGCGTGCTCGGCTGGGGCGTGGGCGGCATCGAGGCCGAGGCCTGCATGTTGGGCCAGCCGATCTCGATGCTCTTGCCGGAAGTGGTCGGCTTCCGCCTCACGGGCAACCTTCCCCAAGGCGCGACGGCCACCGACCTGGTGCTGACCGTCACCGAGATCCTGCGCAAGAGGCGGGTGGTTGGCAAGTTCGTCGAGTACTTCGGGCCCGGCCTGGCGGAACTGGGCGTGGCCGACCGCGCCACCATCGCCAACATGGCGCCCGAATACGGCGCCACGGCGGGCTACTGCCCCGTGGACTCCGAAACGCTACGTTACCTGCGCCTCACCAACCGTCCGCCGGAACTGGTCGAGCTGGTCGAGGCCTACGCCAAGGAGGCCGGCCTCTTCCACACCGCCGGCGCGCCCGAGCCGGTGTTCTCGGAAGTGATCGAGCTGGACCTTTCGACCGTCGTGACTTCGCTGGCCGGGCCCAAGCGCCCGCAGGACCGCATACGCCTGCCCGAGGTGAAGAGCAACTTCGCCGCTTTCCTCGGCGCGGCGCCGCGCGAAACCACGGGGGAACTCAAGGACGGCGCGGTGGTGATCGCAGCCATCACCAGTTGCACCAACACCTCGAACCCGTCCGTGATGGTGGGCGCCGGCCTCGTGGCCAAAAAAGCCGTCGAGCGCGGGCTCAAGAGCAAGCCCTGGGTGAAGACCAGCCTGGCGCCGGGCTCGAAGGTGGTGATGGACTACCTGCAGCAAGCGGGCCTGGTGCCATACCTCGAGGAGTTGGGATTCCACCTGGTCGGGTTCGGCTGCACCACCTGCATCGGGAATAGCGGCCCGCTGCCCAAGGCGGTGGCGGAAGCGGTGGAGCGCGAGAGGCTGGTGGTGGCGGCGGTGCTCAGCGGCAACCGCAACTTTGAGGGCCGCATCAACCAGCAGGTGAAGGCCAACTACCTGGCCTCGCCACCGCTGGTGGTGGCCTACGCGCTGGCCGGCTCGGTCGATATCGACCTGCAGAACGAGCCGCTGGGGACGGACCGCGACGGGCGGCCGGTGTACCTGCGCGAGATCTGGCCGACGCCCCAGGAGATCCGCGACCTGGTGGGCAGCTCGGTCGTGAGCGAGATGTTCCGCAAGGAGTATTCAGGAGTGTTCGAGGGCGACGCGCGGTGGAAGTCCATGCCGGTACCGCACGGCGGCCTGTTCGCGTGGAGCGACGCCTCGACCTACATCAAGCGGCCTCCCTACTTCGACCGGATGGCCGATCCCGAGACCTTCGTGCGCGACCTCAGCGGCATGCGCGTGCTGGCCCTGCTGGGCGATTCGATCACCACCGACCACATCTCTCCAGCGGGGTCGATACCCGTGAAGAGCCCGGCCGGTGAGTACCTGATGGCGCACGGAGTGGAGCCGCGCGACTTCAACTCCTACGGCTCGCGCCGCGGCAACCATGAGGTGATGGTGCGCGGGACGCTGGCCAACATCCGCCTGCGCAACCAGCTTGCGCCCGGGACCGAGGGCGGCTGGACGGCGCATCTGCCTGTGGGCGAGGTCATGTGGATCTACGAGGCCGCTATGCGCTACCAGCGGGAGGGCGTGCCGCTGCTCATTCTGGCGGGCAAGGAATACGGCTCCGGCTCCTCGCGCGACTGGGCGGCCAAAGGCGTCAACCTGCTGGGCGTGCGCGCCGTCATCGCCGAGAGCTTAGAGCGAATCCACCGTTCGAACCTGGTGGGGATGGGCGTCCTTCCGCTCGAATTCCTGCCCGGCCAGAGCCCCGCAACGCTCGGCCTCACCGGCCGCGAGAGGTATCGCGTCGAGGGAATCCGCGAGGCGCTGGCCGGATCGAAGCGCGCCCGCGTGCGCGCCGTGGCGGATGATGGCAGCGAGCGCCGGTTCGAGGCCGTGGTCCGCGTGGACACGCCGCAGGAAGGCGAATACTACCGCAACGGAGGAATCCTGCCGTATGTGCTGAGGCAGTTGGCAAGCAGCTCGTAGCTCGTGGCTCGTGGCCCGTCGATCCACTCGGGCTTTCCCGGCTTCGCTGTCGGCATCCGTCCCGGTGCGCAGCCGCAATAGCCTCAATGGATCAACGGGCAATAGTGCGCGGATCGATCGTTGGCCAAAAAACGGGAATTAACTGACACATCGGACATCGAGGTCAACGGGGTTTGGAGAGGACACACCAGAAGCGGAGATGACGCGAGGTGCAAGAGTTTTGAGGGCTCGCCGGAAACCCACCCAGCAGAGCTGAGACTGTTTATGACCCCGTAGGGCCACGTTTCGGGTTTCTGCCCTCCTTTCCGGGCGTAGGATGCCGCGGGCCAAGCCGCGCGCGCCGGCGCCGCTGAGGGGCCGGCGGATCCAGTAGCAGCTCGATCTTCCGCTGGTCAAAGGCCGTCAAACTGTATTCCCGTGGGTACTTCCGGATGAACCTTCGGACCTGGGTCAAGGGGACGAAGAACTCGATAACAATCGTTTCAAAAAAACCCTTCTCGATCCACCTTTCCACCGTCCCCTGGCTTGCCCCGAAGATCCGGCACAAATCGGAACGGCTGAAGTACTTCGGAAGCTCCGCCTCGACGTCGGGCAGGCAATGCATACCGGAAGAACCGCGGCGGAAAGTCAGAGTCTTTTCAACCTGCGGAGCCGGCCGAACTCGTCCCATAAGACCTCCCCAAAAAGAAGCCCAGGAGCCACTCCCGGCTCCTGGGCAGGCTGAGTCAGTGGACATGGAGAAACACCGTCAGAAATCATATCTTCGGCCTCACCGCGAGGGTCAGGGTCCTTGCGTCAACCTGGACCACCGACGAAACCACCTGCAGCCAGCGCACGCCCGCGAACACAGCCACCATCGAAGCCGCAAGCATGTAAACGGCGTTGGCTCCCACCGGGCCGGGGATCGCCGGCACCGTGCCGTCCGAGTCGTTAAGCGGGACGAAGTTCTCACCATCTGCCGAGACCTTGAAGGTGAGCGAACTCGCGCCGCCCGCCGTCCCGTGGTAGGTGGTGCCCAGGACGGCCGTCAAGCCGAGCAAGCTCGCGGCCGAATTGGGGGGCGCCGTGATTGTCAGCTCGGAGGCCGCCCCGGCCGGCGGCGCAGCGAGAACCAGCTCGTTCGAGCCGTCCAGACTGGCGATTGTCCCCAGGCCGGCTCCGTTCAGGCAGCTAAGAATCGTGGCACCGGTGACGGCGGGGCCCGCGGTGAGCGTGATGGTGGTCGTCGCGCCTCCATTCACGCTCACATTCAACTGGTTGTTCCCAGCCGCCCCGTGTGTCTCAGCGATCGCGAGACCGAACAGAGAGGCGGCGTCGCCGGTTCCCCCGCCGCTCATGCCACCGGCCCCGATGGTGATGCTGGAGCCGGAGCCTGCTGAGTCGGATGTAATTACGAGATGGTTGCTGGACCAACTGGCCGCCGCGCCGGTCAACTGACCGTTTATCTGGCTTCGGATACTCGCCTCGGTTTGGTTGCTGCCCGCTGTAAGTGTGATGGTCTGGGTGGCCCCACCGTCCACACTCACCGTGAACTGGTTGGCCGTGGTGGTGTCGATGCTGCCATCTGTCTGCGCGACGGACCCGGTTGCTTCGGCACTCGATGCGGCGTAGATGTCGAAGGTGTTCGCCCCACTCGCTCCGAGGCTCACCGTCCCAGCCGGGGCCGTGGCTTCAGTCGCCGCTGACACGCTCCAGGCCGCGGGCATGAAGATCCCGCGCAGCCGCTTGAGACCGAGGTCGATCGACCCCGATACGGTCTGTCCTGCCGCGATCGTCACGGTCGCGAAGCTGACATTGCCACCCTGAATCAGTTGGCCTTCCATCTCCTACCCTCCCTGTCCCCCAACTCGAATGGGCCGGAGGCTCAGGCCTCCAGACCCTTGAAGCTCTACGCCTCGATTTTCCCCGCGTACTGCAAGAGTTCCCGATCCAGCGCCGCCGCGGCCGGATCGTTATGCCACTCCTTCGACAGATCGAACAATTGGGCTCCTTCCCGGAGGAACAATCCGTTCAGGAGAGGTCTCATGCCGAACGGATCGGCCACAACCGTTTCCGCCAGCCTCACCGGATAGAAACCGAGGGACGCCGGCTCTCCGGAGGAAAGGTGATGACTGAGGGCCAGACCCTGGCAGATCAGGCTCTTGATTTGGCCACAGGCCGCGGTAAAGGCCGCTCTCAATTCGTCCACCTGGCGCTGGTGCACCTCCGTCCTGAGTTTCGCGTGCTCCTCCGCGATGGCGGCGATTCTGGCGGCGGGCTCCGCCGCTTTCGGCCTCACGCCGCGCAGCTTGAGCTGGAGCGTCTTCAGAGAAAGCTCAGCCTCCGAAACGGCCTTACACACTGCATCGGAGGCTACGGCCGCTCCGCCTTCCCTTTGGGCTGCCTCGAACTCTTCGGCTTCCTTGCGGTTCGTCGCCGTTTGGAGCCGCTCCTGGGCTTGAGCAATCTGCGATTCCAAAGCCTGGATCGCCCCGGCTACGCGGCGCTTCTCCTCAATGGCCTTGCTGGCTCTATCGAGGAGCGCCCGCAGCTCCTCGGCCTGGCTGCTGGCTGTGTTCGTTTTCGCTGTCATCGCGTCCCCCTCGCCCATCCCTTCTTACCCGGTATCTCATTCTCTCGGCGCTGCGCCAGGTCCGGACGCTCATTCAGCACGAGCTGAAACGCGGACTCATAAGTCAGCGCCGGATTTCCGGCCAGCTTGGACCTCACCAAATCGGCGATGTCCCTGTGGGCCGTTCTCTTCGGTCTTGTCAATTGTGCCTCCCGAGCGCAGTCGCTCATAATTCCCCTACTGTGGAGTTTTGGCACGCGCCAGGCGTGCTGGTGGCTGCCCCCGCAAGCGATCCGGCGTAAGCGCGCCTGGCCGTTCCCACGCCGATGCCCAGCCGTCGCGCGATCTCGCGCCAGGGGAGCGGCTGCGGAGGCCTTCGCAGCTCCCGGATCTGGCGCGGGTCGAAGTCGTTTCGGCGCGGCCGTCCTAGAGGACGCTTCCTCGCGTTGCTCACGGGATGGGCTTCGTTCGGCATTCAGCGAAGCCGTTCAATCTCGCGCCGGATGTCCCGGGCTCTCTCGAATACGCCGCGGTATTCGCTGGCCGCCAGTCTGTATGCCTGGCCGCGATCGAGTTCCGGGTGCTCGGCTTGGAGACTGTCAACCACTACGCTAATCTGCCGCTCAGCTCGCCGCAGTCGATCGCGGCCATCCCGGACAGAGCGGAGGCCGGCCATCGAGCGCACGCCCGCAGTGGAGAATTCATGCCGCAGATGGATCAGGGCCGGGTTCTCGCGCACAATCTGCCTCCACGCCTCGTCATAAGGGACGTTCGTCTCCCTCACGCGCTTGCTGGCTTCGCTCGCCAGGAAGTTGTTCAGCGTTCCAAGGTCATTGAAAATGGTCTTCTCTTCCATCGGGTATCCCCCCTACGCGGCCTCCGGGTGTATCTGCATTCCCCACAGGTGCGAGGCCACGCCCGCAACGGTTTTTTCGGTGATCGCCTTGCCTTCGTGCTTCGTTTTCAGCAAGTCGAGCGACACCATCAGGCGCCGCATGGAACCTCGGCAGGAACGCCACCACAGCGCGAAGGCTTCATCGGTCAGGTCCGTGATGCCTTCCTGTTTGACGATGGCCGCCATCTCTTCGCGAGAAATGCCGGACAGTGGCGCCACCACGCCGATGCGCGACTCCAGCGCGCCCAGGTCCTGCATCCGGCTGGCCTTCAGGCGCACCAGAAGAATGGGCGCGGCCAGCAGCACCAGGCCCACCCCGGCATCGCGCGTGCGGTCCCAGATCTGCCGGAGAACCTGAAGTATTCGCGGCCGGGCCAGTTCGCACTGATCCAAGATCAATAGGCATGGGCTCCGGCGGAGCGCCGCGACGACTTCGCGAAACAGGCGCGCGCCGTCCTGCGATCCGCAGTGGGTTGGCAGCCCCAGCGCCTCCGCAATCGCCTGCACAATCCCGATTCGGTTGGACGCTGTGAACTCATCGAACTCGACTAGGATGCTTTCGACATTGCGGCCTTCGTCGCGCCGCCAGGCCCCGGCAGCCTCGGTCTTGCCGGCGCCGTAGTCCGCCGTGATGAGGCCGATGGCCGATTGCTCGGCACAATAAGTCATCACCTGAGCGACGCGCCGCGCGAACTCCGTCTGATAGAAGCCCCGCCGGCGGCTGACGCGCCGGACCCGTGCGGGCCGCGCCTCGTTTATGGTGATGGCCCGGTCGCTGCCCGGCTGCAGGATGTCCCTGGCCTCGATCATGTCGAGCACCCGCGTAACCTCGGCATCGATGCGCTCGGTGGCCGGCTGCGTGCCTGCCCCGTATTTCTTGAGCGTCGAATAGCCGATGGTCATGTGGGCGGACAGATCGTTCGGAGTGAGGTCCGGGCGCACCCGATAGAGTTCGGCCAGGCGCTCACGCGGAGTAAGTTGCGTTTCTGTCATCGGTCCCCCCGGAAGAAACTGAAGCTGCTGTCGTCGGAATCGTCCGCCGGCGCTGCTGCGATCGGCTCCGCTTTCACTTCCGAAAACGCGAAGCTGTCATCGGCGGCTTTCGCGCGTGCGGCCTCCAGCAGCGCCTCCGGAACGGCCGCGGCGGTCTCCGGGCGGTCGGGCTCGGTACGCGCCGGCTCGACGGCCTTTCGGCGGGCCAGGCGTTCCCGAGCGTCAGGAACGTAGACCTGTTGATGAGCAGCGGCGATCAGGCTTTTGACATCGCGCCGCGCTCTGCGGCGATCGCGCTCGCCTTGTACGAAGTCATCGGCGCCCATCCTACAGAGGGCAATGTTTTCCACCAGGCCAATGAAGGTGTCTTCGTAGTAGACCGCCCCGGTTTCAAGGTCGAACGGATCGTAAGCTATCTCGACTTCCCTCTCGTTCAGTTGGATCAGCCGGGTTGAAGAATCGATCAGCCGGTAGTGGTATTGCTGGCCCTCGAAAGCAAGTCGGAGTTCTCCGTTCCGGATGGTGACCTTCTTCCGCTTCTGGAAACAGAACTGGAGGACCGCGGCATCAACCGTGCGCCGCTCGACCTTCCCGATCAGAAGTTCCCATGCCTCGTTCGGGCACATCCAACCCCTTCCCGTAGGAGTGACTTTAGCCATGCCCTGGCCGGTGTGTTCCCGCTCGTTCAGAGACTCCAGGAAATCGCTGTAGAGCGCGGCCACCTGTTCGATGGTCTGAAACGGCGGATTCGGGATCTCCTTTTTCAACCACCGCTCATGGTCCGCCAGAAGCGCATCGAAACGCTCCGGCCTGGCACTCGGCTTGTGGCCGCACCATTCCGGGAGGGTCCGGTCGAAGAGGGCGGTATTGACGAAGTTCGGTTCAATGATCTTGGATCGCGCGCGCCGGACGATCGCGTGATGGACGCGGACGCCGAGGGTCTGCAAAACGCCCCGGACGCCATCCTGCATCTCGCCCACCCGAGGGGCTGTTCCTGTCTTCCGCGTGCGGCCTTCGAGCCACTCGCAGGTGAAATCCTTTCCGTTATCCCAGTAGAGGGACCGCGGCGCTCCGAATTTCATGAAGATGGTCTTGAGAACCGATGCGATCGAGTCGGAGCTGGGGGTCTCCACAATCACCCAGGCGAGCCACTTCCGGGTCCGCATGTCGATCGCCGCGGTGAGCCAGGGACGGATGAGCTTCCAGCCGGTGTGCGTTCGCACTAGCGTGAAGACGTCCAAAAGCCGATGGTCCATCACCACATAGTCGAGCGGCTTGATCGCAGCCAAGTCTCGGAAGCTCAGTATCTCCTGGGTGTTGTGAAAGTCCTCTTCGCCTTCGCGCGCCCATGACTTCACCGCTGCCGGGATTCTGTCATACCAGTACAGAACGGTGTCGTAAGAAGCAGCGGGCAACTGGGCGGACTCGCGGAGCCGCCCCGTCTCAGGATCCACATATCGGGCGTAGCGTTGGAGCTGGAGTCCGCAGAGGCGCTCCTTTGCGTGGGTGGCCCGCCAAGCGCGCTCATCGATGTACGCCCGGTAGATGTCGCGCACGCTCAGCTCGCCGTAGGAGCCGGGTTTCGGACAGGCGGCCGTTAGTATAAAGTCGAGCGCTGCGGGATTCAGCTTGCGCGGCCTCGACTTGTCGGCACGCGCCTTCCTCACGAGCGCCGGCAATCCGCCATCTCGGAAGGCATCCACCCAGCGGCGCAGAGTCCGTGCGCCGAGCTGATGCTGCTGCGCCAGGTGGGCGATCAGCGCGGTCTTGCGCAGGGCGCTCTCTGCCCACAGGAGCCGGAACTTTTCCGGATTGAGGAGAGGCTCGATGATTCTGAACCGGCGCTCGGCTTCCGCCCGGTCCTCCGTACTCAGATCGAGGCCGGAAGGCGGAACGAGGGCAACCTCGGAAGGCGCCTCTCCAGCGGGTTCGTCCTTCGCCAGGCTCCGCTGCTGCTGCAGGTACCTCTGCTGGAGCTTGGGCGATAACGACTCGATCTGGTAAACCAGGGGGAATTGGCCGTTCAGCGCCGGTTTGCTTGACTTCGCTCGCTCCAACTCGCAGCCGCGGCGCCTGACAGACCGCTCCGTCATCCCCGCCAGGCCGGACAGTTCCGAGGCTGTGAGTGTCGCGCCCATCGTCACCCCTGCGGCCGTATTGCGCGACTTAGTAACTTGCCGCTATATGCAAGCAACCACGACTTAGCGGCACTTAGTAACATTGTCCTACGCACCGGGCCTCATTTCGGGGTCAGTGTCCGCACCGCCTCCTGGGCCTGTGAACGGACCAGGTGCAACCGGCTGCCGCCGCCCTTTCGAGATACACACCACGTTGGGCAGGCTCGCCTCCACGTCCAACGTCCCGCCTGTCCTCCTCAGCACCCGGTTTAAAAACTCGATCAAATCGGACCCGCGGGCG
>Ga0187864_10000125_pt1 | contig 85664 bp, 70 predicted proteins | sample June2016WEW_11_4_FD_132985 | JGI IMG/M metagenome (GOLD analysis project Ga0187864, IMG submission 132985) | Peatland microbial communities from SPRUCE experiment site at the Marcell Experimental Forest, Minnesota, USA - June2016WEW_11_40 | ecosystem: Environmental > Terrestrial > Soil >... | reverse complement strand
GAAGGCTGGCTACAAGGTCGAGTCCTTCAAGCCCGAGGGCGGCGAGCGCACCTACCGGATCAACCAGTAGCATCGCGCGCCCCCTTCCTGGCCCGCCCGGCTTCGGCCGTGGCGGGCTTTTCTTCGGCACCCCGTGATTATGCCCTTGCTTCCGGGGCCGAACAGAGCCATGAATGGTGTCGATGAAAGCCACAACGAAGACCACCAAGAAGCAGCCGCGCCGGACCCGGACGGAGCAGGAACTCCTGGCCGAGATCAAGAAGCTGGCCTCGGAGTTGACGGACCACAACGCCCAGCACCGCATTCGCATGGCGGTCCAGGACATCCAGGACTGGCGCGGCGGCAAGGCCTTCTGAGGAATACGCCAGCCTCCCCAAGCCGCCGCCGGGTTTAACGATCCGGCGGCGGTTTTGCGTCTGCCTCCAGGATTCTCAACTCCGCCGACCAATCGACCAAGGCCCGGCACAGGCCCTGAAGGTCGGGGTGCCCGGCGCGCAACTGGGCTTCGATGGCCGCGATCTCCTGGCGGCAACGCGCGATTCATGCCGCCGCCTTCCGGCGCTCTTCGGCGATCTCGTCGAACATCCGCCCGTCGCCGTCGAGCGTGGCCTGCTTGCCGGCCAGGGTTTGCCACCTGGTGACTGCTACATCAATGTACTTCGGGTCCAACTCGAGGCCCAGGCAGACGCGCTCAGTGAGCTCCGCGGCGGCGAGGGTCGTTCCTGATCCGAGAAACGCGTCGTACACCAACTCCCCGCGCTTGGTGTGGTTCAGGATCGGGCGCCGCATCAGCTCGACAGGCTTTTGTGTTGGGTGATCGAACTTCTCCTCGTCCGAGCCAGCAAAGATGAATTTAGGCGAAGGACAAGCCCAGATCGTCGAGTTCTCGCCGGCCTTGCCGTACCAGGGAGCGTTTTTCTTCCGGACAAACCAACATGGCTCGTGTTGGAACCAGTACAACGTCCGCGTCAGCACCGTCCGGCCCTTGTCCCAGATGATTTGCTGGTGGTGCAGGAAGCCGATCCGCAGGAGTCCATCGAGCACCTCGCGCGTGAAGACGCTGGCGTGCCACACATAAGCGATCTGAAGGCTTGGTACGAGCGCGAAGGCTTCCGACCAGTCGGCCCGCGTGTCGCCGGAGATCGTTGTCTCCGTGTGCCCCTCCGTGCGATGTTTCATGTAGCTGGCTTCCGCAGGCCCGCAACCGTTCAGGCCGGCGCGGTCGCGCCATTCAGAATCGAGCTCGATCCCATAGGGCGGGTCGGTAACCATCAAGAACGGTTTGCGGTCGCCCAGGAGCCGCGCCACGGCCTCCGGGCTGGTGGCATCGGCGCAGTGGACGCGATGCTTGCGGCAGAGCCACAGGTCGCCGACGCGGGATACTGGCTGCTCCGGAAGCGGCGGTGCGGCATTGGCTCGTTCCTCGTCGGGGATAGCGAGCAGGCCATCGATCTCCCCAGGATTGAAGCCCGTCAGGCTGAGGTCGAAGTCTGCTTCGCTGAGTTCCTGCAACTCGAGCGCCAGTAGCTCTTCGTCCCAATCCGCCCAAGCCACCGATCGATTCACCATGAGCCGAAAAGCTTTGACCTGGGCCGGCGTCCACTCATCGCAGAGGATGACGGGGATTGCGGTCGTGTCGCCGCCGGGCCACGAGCCCAGCTTGCGTGCGGCCTTCAGGCGCAGGTGGCCATCGACGACTTCGCCATCGCTGCGGGCAAGCACCGGGATCTTGAAGCCGAACTCCCGGATGCTGCTGCACATGCGATCCACTGCGGCGTCGTTCTTGCGAGGGTTGCGCGCGTAGAAGACGAGCCGGTCAATGTGCCAAATCTGAATTTCTGGGGTCTGGACCGTTGCTGCCTGCGAGAGCATTTCTCACCTCGATTGGTTGAGGAATCCTCCGCAGGGTGCGCCCGAGGCGCTGGCCCGGCGAACTGAAGTCTCTAAGACGATTCTACATAGATTTTCCCCAGTTGACGACCTCTTTCACTGGGCAGGCAACTCACGGTCGCGACACTAGCATCCGCCGCATCGCCAGAATGAGGTCATCGATGCGCAACAGCGGATAGTGCTGGATATGGACTCAACCGAAATCCCGGTGTATGGCCAGCAGGAGAACAGCGCGTACAAAGGCCACTTCGAGTCCACGTGCTATCACCCGTTACTGCGATTCAAATCGGGAAGGCGACTGCCTGGCGGCAAAAGCTGCGCCCCGGCAACGTCCACAGCGCCGACGACTGGGAAGAACTGCTCCTGCCCGAGATCGAGCGGCTTGAGATCTGGCAGTCCAAAATGGAAGTTCCGAATTATTGCTATACTGAGCCCATTCTGTGAGTGGGGCTGAGGTTATTCTCGGCCATACTCGACAGGCGACAAAAGGGCCGATTTCGGGCGTTCCGCTTCCGGTTGCATCCGCGCAAGCGTTAGCCCGCGATCGGGCGTGTCAGAGGGAGGTTGATCGTGATTGGGAAACTCAGCAGCACTTTGCCGGTTGTCGTCGCGCTCGCGACCTTCGGCAGCTCTCTATGCCAGGCGCAGTCCGCGCCCATGACACATCACGTCCGCGATGCCGTCACCACCGGACAGGCGCGGTTCGTCGATCGCCTGCCGGCCGCACAGCAGATGCGTCTGACTCTCGTTCTGCCGCTGCGCAACCAGGCCGCGCTTGAAACATTTTTGAAAGACCTCTACGATCCCGCCAGTCCGTCCTACCGCCAGTTCCTCACGGTCGAAGAGTTCACCGCCAGCTTCGGCCCCACCCAGCAGGACTATGACGCCGTGGTCAACTTTGCGCAGTCGCACGGCTTGCAGGTGGTCGGCACGTCCCGCAATCGCCTCAACGTGGACGTCGCCGGCCCTGTTGCCGCCATCGAAGCCGCGCTCCACGTCACCATGGGCCGCTACCAGCATCCCACCGAGAACCGCACCTTCTACAGCCCCGATCGCGAGCCCACGCCCGATCTCGCGGTCTCCCTGTGGCGCATCGCCGGACTCGACAACTTCTCCATTCCGAAACATCTCGTTGTGCCGCGCACCGCCCACTCCGTGCCCAGCGCCACCACCGGCTCCGGCCCCTCGGCATCCTTCCTCGGCAGCGATATGCGCGCCGCCTATTACGGCGGAACGGCCCTCACCGGCACCGGCCAATCGCTCGGCTTGCTGGAGTACGCCGGGACCGATCTCGCGGACGTCACGACTTACTACGCCAATGCACACCAAACCAACAACGTGCCCATCGCTCTGCTCTCTACCGACGGCACCAGCACCGCCTGCACCGACAATGCCGCCGGCGGCCGCTGCGACGACACCGAACAGACTATCGACATCACCTCCGCCCTTGGCATGGCGCCCGGATTGTCCAGCCTGGTCGTCTATGTGGGATCGAACGACGCCCCCATCTTCAATGCCATGTCCACCGCCAGCCCGCTCAACGCGCAGTTGAGTTGTTCCTGGGGCTGGACCCCGGTCGATCCCTCCGTCGACGACCCCTACTTCCGGGAGTTCGCCGCGCAGGGTCAGAACATCTTCGTCGCCGCCGGAGACAGCGGCAAATGGTCGGCGCGTAACCCTGCCTGGCCGGCGGACGACGTCTACATCACATCGGTTGGCGGGACGGACCTCGCCACCGCGAGCGCCGATGGCCCATGGGCTTCCGAAACCGCCTGGGTGGATGGCGGCGGCGGAATCAACCCCGACGGCTTCGCGATTCCTTCCTGGCAGACCGCCGCGGCCACCGGCTGCGCGAGCTGTTCGAAGACCCTTCGCAACGGCCCCGACGTTTCGGCCAACGCGAATTTCACTTACTACGTCTGCGCCGACCAAACTACATGTACAGCCAACCTATACGGCGGCACCAGCTTCGCGGCGCCGATCTGGGCGGGTTACCTCGCCCTCGCCAACCAGCAGGCCGTCGCCACGACCGGCAAGACCCTGGGCTTCATCAACCCTGCCCTCTACTCCATCGGCGCGGGATCGGGTTACTCCGCGGCCTTCCACGACATCACCAGCGGCAATAACGGCTTCTCCGCCACCGTCGGCTACGATCTCGCCACCGGCTGGGGCAGCCCCAACGGCGCCGGCCTCATCAACGCCCTGGTCGGCTCGCCCGCTTCCGGCTTCAGCCTCTCCGCCTCGCCTGCTGCGGTTTCGGTCGTTCATGGCAACGCGGGAACGTCAACCATCACTAGCACGGTAACCGGCGGCTTCAGCTCCGCGATAACCCTCGGCGCTTCCGGTCAGCCCTCCGGCGTCACGGTCGGATTCAGTCCCTCCTCCGTCACCGGCGCCGGTACTTCGACCATGACCATGACCGTAGCCTCAACGGTCGCCACCGGCACTTACACCATCACGGTGACCGGTACCGGCGGCTCGATAACTCACACGACTACCGTCACGCTCAAGGTAACCGCGCCGGGCTCCGGCAACTTCACCATCTCCGTCTCCCCGACTTCGCTTTCCGTGAGGCAGGGACGAAGCGGCAGCGCCACGGTAACCACGGCCGTCTCGGGCGGCTTTAACTCGGCCGTGTCGCTCTCTGCGAGCGGCGCGCCCGCCGGCGTCACCGCCACGTTCGTCCCCGCCAGCATCGCGGCTCCGGGCTCCGGCACTTCCCAACTCACCCTAAGCGTCTCCAGTTCCGCGCCGGTGGGCACTCACGCCATCACCATCACAGGCACCGCCGGAAGCGTGACCCATAGCGCCACTCTGACGCTCACCATCCGGGGGCGAGGTTAATCCGCCGCCGCGGCCTGACACAAACTCCAGGCGGCGCCTCCCCAGCCGGCAGGCGCCGCCGCCTCACCCGCGCGCCGCTGCTGCCGCCTTTCCCCCCGCTTCCGAGCCACCGTCCATTGTACGTTCACCCACCTCAGTTAGATCCGAGTTTCTTAGCTAACATCTTTTTTTCTTTTGAGTTATGCGTTCGGGTGGTGAGGCTCGGAGTAAGCACAAAGAGGGTTTTGACCCCCTGAAGTGCTCACTCTGTGTGAACGAAAACTGGCTCATTCGGTATGGAGCCGGCCCGTCGTTTCGCACCGTGGGCTTAGGCGCCGCGGTTACCCGCAGCTTTTAGGCGCCCACGCGCCTGCATGTCTGTGTACCCGCCTGTTTACCAGCAGCCGGTGGTGTTCCGTGCTTCTGCGCGCCGCTCTGGGCAGCGCGGCTGGATGGCCTTACGGATCGGGTAGAGGTCCACCAATTCAGTTTCGCCAGCTCCTCTGACCAGGTTCTTGTATTGGGCGGTTGCTGGGTCGTCCAAGGGATTAGACTTCCTGACTGGCTATGAAGCTGTCCCGGCAATGCCACGGCCAAACACGACCGTCCACGCCCGTTCAACTCAAACAGCTTCAACATGCTCCTCTTTGACATCCGGCACCCCTCGCGGGATGCGTTACAGAATTCAGGAAACTGATGACCTGTGGGCAACCGAGATCGTCGCCCGTTCCTACCTGCTGCTCGGCAGCCGCGACTCCAGGACGGCTCGGCGAGGAAGCCCGCCGCGGATCTCCACCCGCCGGAAGGTGCCGTTCTTCGTGTCGTCGAAAAGGCGCATCAGGCGCGAAACCTCGTCGCTCACGACGAAATCGTGCAGGGCGAGCTCTGCTCGGGGCCCGTCGTCCGAGTCAAGCTTCACGTCCTTCAGCATCACAGGCAGCGGATCAAATATGGGCTCGGCGTTTCTGACCTCGAGGTTCTCGATGCACCCGTGGTTGATCGTCTGGCACAGCCGGAAAAGGGCTTGCCGCGCGGGCGAAAGGTCTGAGAGGTGCAGGGGTCTGGACAAGGGGACCTCCTGGTTGGGATCGGGCCAAGTGAGCGCTGAGGCCTACCGACTCAGCGAGCAATACAGGAACCTTCGGAATCCGCAGATTGGTGTGTTATGCGCGCAGCCGATCAGGAGCGGCAGCCGCCCACCTAAGCGTGCTATCGTCCGTTTCATATGCACGGCTCAGTTGAGGAACACATCGGAGCTGCCACCCTGGAGGGCTACTCTTTGCGGGAGCTCGCCGCCGAAGCGCTGGAAGCTGTGGAGTGCCATCTCCTGATCTGCGCCGACTGCCGCGACCGGATAGCGGCAATCGAACCATTCAACACGGTTCACTCCACCCAGGACGGTCTCTTCTACTCGCGGGTCACTCAATTGCGGGATGGCTCATTCGCCGCGCGCCATTGGGGCTGCCAGATCCACGGCGGAAGCCGCTACGACGATCTTGCCGCTGCGCGCAAATACCTGCTCTGTTCGTTCGCTCGGATGTTCCCCAATCACAAGTGTGGTGAAGCGTGCGGCGACGCGACACCGAGCGTGAACATCACGCATAGGATCTCGTAATCCTGGGGGGATTCCGGAGGCACCGTCCTCCATCGCCTTTTGCACCGTGCGAAGGCTCCGTTGTTCCGGAAACGGAACAGAATCGCGCGGCTAAGTCTCTGAGTCTTTAGCCGCTGTCCTGATTTCAGAAAAAATGACGCGAAACCGCCCAAAGACCCCTCAAAGCGCCTAAACTCTATCCGTAAATGGTGTCTCTAATCTGCGCACTTTCAGTCGGCATGGCTGTCGGGATGACACTGGGGATCTGCCTGAGCCGCTACGCCTTGGAATCGGGCCTCCGGCGGGCGGGGCTACTGAGAGCCGATGAGGACCTCCCGGGCGAGCGGGGGCTGCGGTGGCACGGCACCCGTCCGCCGGACGATGCCGAAGTACCGTCCTTTTCCGGCGCCTACAAGAGCTGAGATTAGATCGCTCATCTCGTACACCGAGCAGTTCGTGGGCGTTCTTCCAGCCCGGACGTCCTCGGGCCGCTCCGCCTAGCAATCTAGAACCTATTGATTTAACGACAGTTCTGCACAGAGGATCAGGCCGCTGCCCGGGGTCTCACGGGCATTCGGTAGACCCTCTCAAAAGTGCAGTTGTTACATGCACGGGTGTCCGTGCGGTTATTACGGCGACACCACGCGCGAGTGCCGGTGCACGCCGGCCATCATCCAGCGCTACCTGGGCAAGATCAGCGGGCCGCTGCTCGACCGCATCGATCTGCACATCGAGGTGCCGGCGGTGCCTTACAAGGAGATGCGCGCGGACGCGCAGGGCTCGACTTCGGACCAGATGCGGGAACGGATCGAGCGAGCGCGCGGGGTGCAACAGGCGCGCGGCCACGTCAACTCCGAGCTTCCGCCGCGCGTGCTGCGCAAGCTGTGCCGGCTGGACGACGCGGGCGAGCGCACGCTCGAACTGGCGATGCGCAAGATGGGCCTTTCGGCACGCGCGCACGACCGCATTCTGAAGGTGGCGCGCACCATCGCCCATCTCGACGGCTCCGAAGCGGTCTCGGCCAAGCACCTGGCTGAGGCGGTGCAATACCGGAGTTTGGACCGGAGTTACTGGAACTAGGCGGGACGCAGGGGCAACGGAGTTACGGCGCAGGCGGGGGCGTGGGGTGTCCGTTTATGGGACTAGGACCATGTTGCACTGCGCGCGCGCGCTTTTTTCGGCGGGCTTCGAGGCGCTTGTAGAGTTTGTCGTGGGTGCGACGGATGCGGGCCTCGTAGCGGTTGAGAAGGTCCAGGGCGTGGGAGTCGTCGCTGAGAGCGCGGAAGACCATGGCGATCCGCGTTTCGGTCTCGCAGACCTCGAATTGCTTTTTGACGTCAGGCTCCTGGTGATCCACTTCGAGGGTGAGCAGAGCGGTCTCCATGGAAGTGATGCGAATCAAGCGCCAGCGGGAGGCTATGAACTCTTCGAGCCAATCGAGCTCCAGGCGGTTCTCCGGCTGGAAATACAAGGTGTAGACATCACGGAGGGCGCGGAACGCCTCTTCGGATTCGTTTCCGACAAGGGTGCGGCGCGCGGTGAGGCCGTGAGTGAGGGCGGCGGCGGCCGAAAGGGCGCGGCCCTCGGGAGTCTTGGGTCCATGAGAGAGGGCGCCATTGGCGCGGGATGCATCGATACGACGTTGTGAAGACATAGCAACCTCCAAGAAGCGCCCGTCGCTCGTGGCTCGTCGCTCGTTGCAGCACCACGAGGAGGGCGTTTCCTGAAATGAGAGTAAACCCGGAAACTCCGATTACAGGGGTGGAAAATTCCTAAGTGCTTGAAATGGTGATAAATGCATTTTGTGAAACAGGGGAACGGCACGGACGCGGCGGTAAATTGTCCGTGGGCGTATGAGGATCAAAAGTGTGTATAAGGGCGGGCCAGTGGGTGGGAAGCGCCGGAAGGCGGAAGCACACGAGGCGGCGGGATGGGAGGAATGGCTGGGGTTCGAGCCGGACGTGAAACAGGGAGAACTGCTGCGGCGGGACGCGCGGCGGCTGCTGCTGAACTGCACGCGGCAGTGGGGGAAATCGACGATCACGGCCGCGAAGGCGGTGGCGCGGGCGCAGGAACGGGCGGGCAGCCTGACGCTGGTGGTGAGTCCGTCGGCGCGGCAGAGCGGAGAGTTTTTGAGGAAGGCGGCGGCGTTCGTGCGGCGGATGGACATCAGGCCGCGAGGGGACGGGGACAACGAGATCTCTCTGCTGTTCCCGAACGGGTCGCGGCTGGTGGGGCTACCGGGGACGGAGGCGACGGTGCGCGGATTCTCGGCGGTATCGCTGATGCTGATCGACGAAGCGGCGCGGGTGAGTGATGAAATGTATAAATCGGTGCGGCCGATGCTGGCGGTGGGGGACGGGGACCTGTGGCTGATGAGCACTCCATTCGGGAAGCGGGGGTTCTTCTGGGAGGAGTGGACGAACGGGGGCGCTCAATGGGAGCGAGTGACAGTGCCGGCTACGTCATGCCCGCGGATACTGGCTAGTTTTCTGGAGGAGGAGAGAGCCTCGCTGGGGGACCGGTGGTTTCGGCAGGAGTATCTTTGCGAGTTTCTGGAGGCGGACGACGTACTGTTTCGGCGGGAGGTGGTGGAGAGGGCGGTGACGGAGGAAGTAAAACCGCTGTTCTAGGGCCGGCTGCGCCGGCCCGCTCGTGGCTCGTTGCCCGTTGCCCGTTGGAAAACCTGGGGGGTGGTATGAGGGAGCGGTATTTCATGGGTGTGGATTTGGGGCAGAAGCAGGACTATACGGCGATTGCGGTGGTGGAGAGATGGGAGGCGGCGGGAGAGGTTGACCGGTGGAGTTGGGAGCGGGTGCGCGAGGTGCGGCACAGCTTGCGGCATTTGGAGAGGCTGGCGTTGGGGACTTCGTATCCGGAGGTGGTGGCGAGAGTGCGGGAAGTGGCGCGGTCGGGGGCGTTGGCGGGGCGGTGCACGGTGGTGGCGGATGCAACGGGCGTGGGCGGGCCGGTAATCGACATGCTGCGCGGGGCGGAGCTGGGGTGCGAACTGATGGCGGTGACGATCACGGGCGGGGAGCGGGCGTCGCGGTCGGACGGGGGATGGAAGGTGCCGAAGCGGGACCTGGTGGTGGGGCTGGAGGTGATGCTGGAGACGGGGTCGCTGCGGATCGCGGCGGGGCTGCGGGAAGGCGAGACGTTCATCAAAGAGCTGACGGGGATGCGGGTGAAGGTGTCGGCGGGGCGGCGGGAGCAGTTTGGGGCATGGCGGGAGGGGACGCACGACGATCTGGTCTTGGCGGCGGCGCTGGCGTGCTGGCGGGCGCGATGGGCGGGGGTGGGAGGGCAGGGGAGGAGGTTGATTTAGGGGAACGCATTATTGGCCACAGATGAACGCGGATGAACACGGATAGGAAAACCTAGGACCAGCCGGAGCTTCTGGCCAAGGCGCAACGGGCCGGCGGTGGCGGCATCACGGCATCGCAGGCCTACGCACGGCTGCGCCAACTCCGGGGCAGGGTGCGCTTCTCGCGCACGGCGGCCGAGTTGAAGGCCGACCGATGATCGCGGTAGATACCAGCACGTGGATCGCCTTCTTCGAAGGGGATGGCGGGGAGGGCCCTGAAAGAGTTGTTCACAACGCAGCTCCGGTCGACCGCGGCCCGGTCCCAAAAGATTAAGGTTGGTGCGGCGTGGCAGACCGGGGGATCGAATCGAGGCTTCTCTCCCCAATTGCGGTTCGCCTCCGGTTCGCCTCCCGGTGGCCCGGGAGTCTGGAGGCTGCCATGCTGCATTTGCCTACCGCTTCACCCACAAAGCGCTTTCGTGCTGCCAGACTCCCGATTCTCGATTACATAGAGGGGAAGCTGAGTCCGCCGCCGGGAGCTAATCATGCCTCGAATCCTTGTTGTCGAAGACGAAGCGGTCATCAGAGCGCTTCTCTGTAACGTCCTGAGCGCCGCGGGCCACGACGTTCGGGCTGCGGGCGACCCGGACGAAGCAATGCAGTTGTGCGATTCGGGCGGGTTCGACCTCGTGTTGTCTGACATCGTCATGCCAGGCATTGACGGCCATGAACTCGCGCGCCGGCTTGCGCTGCTGTGCCCGCGGACCCGCGTGATCCTGATGTCCGGATTCGATCCAGGCTGCGACAGTTGCCCGTACATCCCACGTTGCGAACTGATTTCCAAACCGTTTGGCTCGCGGCAACTGGTCGAATTTGTTTCCAAGGTCCTCTCCAAACCGCCGCCGCGTGTGACCGCGGCGGGAGGCCCGACCGATTGAGTCGGCACGGCCTCGCTGCTGCGTGCTTCCGAATGGCGCGCGGGGCAGTTCCGTTGAGCTCTCAACTAGACGGAAGCGCGCGCCAAACTCCGCGTGGAGGGAGTCGGCGTCATATGGAGACGCGGTCGCTGCGGGGTGGTGCGAGGGGAAGCAATAGGGGCCGCGGATGAACGCGGATGAACACGGATAGGAAAACCCAGGGGGACGGAGAGATCAGGCGCGCCGACGGGCTTTCCAGGCGAGGCCGAGGATGATCCCGCATGACAGCAGGGCCAGCGTGCCCGGCTCGGGAACGGACTCGCCGACGTAGGTCTGGAAGGCCATGCTGACACCAATCGATTGCGTCTGATCGGTCCAGGAGCCATCGTCGAAGATGTACAAGTCGCCACCCGGGTAGGGTACCTTCGAACCACTTAAATTGCAGCAACCGGGGCCTCCGGACACGTCGATGACGAACGTCTCGCCGGGTGTAAGAACGATACCGGCCGCCGAGGTGTCGATGAAGGTGCCTGTGGGAACGATTATAGCGGTCGTAGAGAAAGCGTAGCTGCCAGAAAAGACGGCCGGGCCGAGTCCGATTTGTACAAAATCGGTATCGCTGCCATCGATGGTGAAAAGCACGATGCCGGCGAGTGTGCCGCCGATGCCGGCGGTTACCTGCTGCTGCCATTCGAAGGAGTCGTTCAAACCAGTGCTGTTTGGCAAATTACTCTGGTCGAGCGTAGCCGCCTGCGCCGGGACGGCCCGGGCGAGAAAGAAAAGGGCGAGGCCGACTTGCGTCCAGGAAAAAGAGTTTCGGATCATCCTCCCTCCTCCCGGTTGCCAGTATCACATGAGAGGGTGCGCTTGGCAATAGAGCATGTACTGGTACGTATAGCTCCCAGCCGCTGGGAAGGCGTTCCGGACAGATAGGTCGTTGATTCCGTTGTGAGCCAGCCGTGCGTGGAAATCAGGTTTCCGCGTCCGCCAGATGCTGTCGGAGGAAGGCGGTAAGCTTTTCGATGTTACACGGATTCCGGTTGTGCTCACCGAGGTGCTCAGCGACCCGAAGCTTCCTGCCGAGGTCTCGGAAACTCTCTTGGAACTGCCTCTGGTGGAGGTCAGGCCTGGCTATTGGCGGCGGGCGGGCGAGAGCACGGCCTGGGCCACGGCCACCCGATCGATGAGCTTGGGCAGGAGGTCTACGACCGATCAGAGTGAGATAACAGACAGGCTAGGTATCCGCGACGGCGATCACTGCCGGGAGATCACATCGGCGCCAGCGAGTACTTCTGCTCCCTCCGCTGGAACGCCTCCGTACCACCTTCGAGAACGTCGCAAACGCGCTCCCGGAGGCCCTGGGGCGGCTCCTTGCGTGTGTCCTCAATGGCACCACTCACGTACCTGATCTTGGGAGCCGTGCTCCCATCGAAGTTGGCAACGATCATCTGTTCGGCGTCGGTATTGACGACGAGGTTCGGATTGTGGGTGATGATGATAATCTGTCTTGTCTTTTTTCGCTTTCTGAAGTAGTCGATCAGGTTTCTGTAGACGGACAGATTGTCAAGATTGTCTTCCGGCTGATCGATGATAAGTGGCCGATTGTCGCTCTGGTCGACCTCTAGGTACACCAAGAGTAAGACGATGCCCTTCTGCCCCGGTGACAAGAGTTGGAGATCCTTGCCTTCAAACTTCATCGAATAGCCGACGGAGAAATGGTCCGTATTAAAGAACCAATCGTCAAACTCCTGGACTGACTTTCCCTTTCTCAGTTGATCGGAGATTCTGACAAAGGAACCGGCCTCGTCCGTGTCAAACGACCTTCTGAACTGCTCGATTGCGCCCCGAACTGATTCGCGTTGAAAGTCTTCGTTCTCGAGGCTGGCCCACAGCTGTTTGAGCCCGGCCTCCAGAACGCCGTCTTCCCGGTACTTTCCCTTTCGGGTTCGGTCCAGAATATCAAGTCCACGCTGGGCAAAGCTGACGGTATCCCAGGCGGACCGGGCGATGAACGCCAGCTTCTGATCCGTCTCGGTTCCTGCGAGCAGTGCTGATCTTAGCGGGTCATAAAGGCCTTCTAGCGTCGTCTTCTCTTCGTCCAGGAGCGCGAAGAAGTCGAGGTACTTCTCCATTCGTGCATCCTGCTCCGTCTTCTTCATCGGGATCAGATCCTGATCAATCTCAGCAAGCTCACGCTGGAGCGATGCCAGGGTCTCAGTTAGCTCGGCGTGGTCGTTCTGATACTTGTCGAACGCCTCCCGCCCCACTCGCTCCCGCTCAAAACGAGGAGGTGCCTGTTCTTGAAGCAGTTCTTCTGGAGCAAGCGCTGCACGTCGTCGAGCGCAACAGTGATGTTCTTGACGGCGGCCTCAACGTCGCCGTCATTGCGAAACGCTTCATGGTGGGCCCGAATCTCCTGTCCCACCTGGATCAGCGTTCTCTCCGTCAACTGACGGACGCCTCCGGGATGACCACCGCCGCCGCTCACCTGAATGGGCAGTGCCTTGATAAACTCCTCTTCGATTTCGTCCGGAGGAAGATCGCCGCTGAAGATCACGTGAAGGTTGATGTCTCTCGACTTCTGGTGCACTACAAAAGTGCCAAGCCTGAGCTCAACGTTTGGCAGAATGCACTGGATATTCGCGAGTCGGCCGGCCCGTCGGAATTCGGCAACAGCCCGGTACCCGACGATGCTGAAGTAATCGGTGATCCCCACGACCGCAACGTTGGAAAGGCCTTCGAGAGCCTTGATGTAGGGTTCCCAGTCCGGCCCCTGTCCGGCTGGGAGTTGCGGAAACTGGTTGTTGAGTACGGAAAGCGGACTGTGGATGTGGAGATCCCATCTTCTCCAAACAGAGCCCTGGGAGAGTTGATCGGCAGCGATGGTTGCCGATTGATTAGCGCTGGCCATATCGATTCGCCCGGCTCCTTCTGGCTCGTGGCTTGAACCTTGGCGGTGCTAGAGGAACGATTTTACCCCATGTCGCGATGTCCCGCCGGAGAGACGAAGGCGAAACTCGTTAGGCTGGGCCCTGCAGGCGGCTGAAAATGAGCGCACCGCTCCGGGCGCTCGGGCCTCCGGTACGGGGCGACATGCACTTGCCGCACAAAGGAACGGCGCGTTTGCGCTGTTTTGACTGCTTCCACTGATGTGAGGTCTCAGCGTCGTGCGCGGGATTCTGAGTTTCTCCGGACAAGTCGACTTGGCAACGCTGAACGCGGTGCGCCGGTTGTTCGTCTAACGCAGTTCCTATCCGTGTTCATCCGCGTTCATCTGTGGCCCAAATCTTAGCCGTAGCGTCTCAAAAGTCAGCCCCACCTCAGGCCTTTCCGATCCTGCGAATCCACTTACAAGTCGGCTTCCCGACTGGAATCTCGTGACCAAGCCCCGGCTGGAAAATGGCTGCGGCCCACCGGTAATGTTCAATTGACCACGTGAAGCCGTTCCGAGCCGGAGTAGCGGGTGTGGTTGCACCTGTTGTCGGCCTCGTAGACCAGGCGGGCGGCTTTGTCGTGGCCGAAGATGGTCACCGTGACCTCATAGTTGATGCAGCCGCCCTGGCCACGATGGACGCGGAAGAAGACGGAGTCGCCGTCGCGGTGGCCTTCGAAGGGATCGCCGTCCCATATGCCGCGCACTGTGCCGTTGTTCTCCTCGTTGACCTCCCACCGTCCCTCGCCTTGATCGCCCAGGGAGTTTTCCCAGTGGCCGATCCAGACGCCGCGGATGCCGCCGCTGAAGCCCTCGCGCTCGCTCTCGTCGATGCGGCGCAGCCGCTGCCAGCCGGAGTAGTGATGTGGTTCATTGCAGTGATTGTTCGCCTCGTAGGTCAGGCGGCCCGCGTCGCCGCCATAGAAGACGATGTGGCCTTCGTAGTCCGTGCAGCCATGGAGGCCGCCAACGATACGGAAGTTCACCTCGTTGCCCCTGCGATGCCCCTGGAAGCGGTCGTCGCCCCACGTGCCGCTCACCCGATCGCCGTCTTCATCGATGGTCAACGAGGATTGGCCGCTTTGGCCGAGGGAGTTTTCCCACGGCCCGGTCCACGCGCCGCGGATGGACTGCGCGCGCAGGGAAACAGGAAGCGCCAGCAGGCAGACGACAAAGGCCAGGGACAGGAGCGTCAGCAGGCGAAATGCAGGCTTGCGGGATGCAGGCACCGAGAGATGCGGAAAGAGCATGAGAGGTCTCCTTTTCGTCCCGGAATGCACGGACTGGGGCAGGAGCACCGCGAAAGAATGCTCCTGACTCAAGTCCCTTCCGGCAAGGAGATTATAACGCGATTGGAAAAAGGCGATGTGAGGTTCTGAGTCGCTCGCCTCACTCCGCGATCCACAGGCTCTCGGCGAACGGCCACTGCGGATCCACCCACTGCGCCCGGGACCGGAAGCCGCAGCGGGCGGCCATGGCTTCGATCTCGCCGAGGCGGAATTTGTGGCAGGCTTCGGTCCAGATCGTCTCGCCCTTCTCGAAAGTCACCGTGATGCCGGCGGCGGGAATCGAGACCGCCTGGCGGCGGGCCGAGACTAGGTGCATCTCGATGGGCTGGCGCGTCTCGTCGTAGCGGGCCCGGTGGGCGAAATGGCGGAGCGCGAAGCCGCCGCCCAGCTCGCGGTTGATGCGCGCCAGCAGGTTGAGGTTGAAGGCCGCGGTCACGCCGGTGGGATCGTCGTAGGCGGCGATCAGGCGGGCGGGTGGCTTCACCAAGTCCGTGCCGAGCAGCAGCCCGTCGCCGGGGCAAAGCGAGCGGCGGATGGCGCGCAGGAACTCCTCGGCGGCGGCGCGCTCGAAGTTGCCGATGGTGCTGCCGAGGAACAGCACCAGCAGAGCCTCACCCGCAGAGCGGCGGGCGGCCACTTCGAATTCCGCGATCAGCCGATCGCGGCCCCATTGAAGCGGCGGGTTGAGTTGGGACTTCGCGACTGGGCCTCCGCTTCGGCGACAAGGTGGTTGCGGCCTTCTGCGCAGGCGCAGGTGCACGGGAAAATCGGGGACAGAGTATACTGTCCCCTGTTTGCCGGTTTCGGTCTTTGTTTTCAATCGGCGTTTATCTGCGGCCAGTAATGTCCTGGCCTTTTTGTCACGGGTTTAGTCGGGACAGAGTATACTGTCCCCTGTTGGGAGGAGGGCTATGCCCGAGACGGCGTTTCAACGGTTCTGGCGGAGGCTGCAGCAGATCGGGCTGAATGCGTACGAGGCGCGCTCGTACATGGTGCTGTTGGGGCATCCGCGCTTCAAGGCGCTGGAACTGGCGGCGCGCGCGCACGTGCCGAGGCAGAAGGTCTACGAGGTGCTGGACAGCCTGGTGGAGAAGGGTTTCGCCCTGGTGGTGCAGGAGAAGACGAAACTGTTCTCCGCGGTCGAGCCCGTGCTGGCGGTCCCGGGGCACCTGGCGCGGAAGCGCGCGGCGGCGGAGCACGAGCTGGCGGAGCAGGCGCGCACGGCCACGGCGCTGATCGAGGACCTGAGCGAAGCGTACTCGGAGGGGCGGAGCGAACGAGGCACGCTGGACTACCTGCGCATCGTCGGCGAGCCCTCGCAGACGGCGGCGCAGTTTCAGCGCATGCTGGCGGAAGTGGAGTCGGAATACCTGGAGTTCTCGCGTCCGCCGTATGCCGTGGACCCGCTCGACGAACAACTAGTGAAGCAGGCGCGCGAGCGCGGCGTGCGGTGCCGGCTGCTGCGGGCTGCGGGGGCGCTCGACGACGCGCACAGGCAGCGGCTGGAGGAGTACCGCCAGGCGGGAGTCGAGATCCGGGTGGCGGGGTCGCTGCCGCTGAAGCTGGCGCTGTTCGATTGCCGGCGGGGCATGATCGCGCTGCTCGATCCGGTGATCACGCGGCCGGCGTGGACGTCGGTCGTGTTCGACCACGAAGGGTTCGCCGAAGCGATGAAGGGGCTGTTCGAGGATCACTGGCGGCGCGCGGCGGGCAGCACGTTCGACGCGCAGGGTTGAAGGCCGGGGCGCGATCGAGGGGTAGCGGCTGCGCGGAACTTCGTCAACGCCCGGCGAATCCAGCGCGCAAGCCCGCTCCGCGGTCCCGCAGTTGGAAGCGCCGATCGACGATTTCCGGCGTGCACGGCAAGGGAAGATCCCAGCATTGATCCGATCCCACCGGCATCAGGAAACGCAGATCGCCGTTGACGGCGCTGGAGACCCGCAACTGGGCCCAACGATCCGAGGCCCGATTGAAGACGTGAACGGAGAGGCCCTCCCAGCTGGGCATCGCCTGCGGCAGGAGCCAGCGATTATTCATGGTGCGGACGCCGGCGCCCAGGACTCCCGCGCAGATCGAGACCGCAACAAGAGAGAGGACGGCCGGGCGCAGCTTTAGGACACCGGGCTGCCGGCGGCCGGCCGCCAGCGCGAACGCGGTGGCTGGAAACAGAAGGAAGAAGCTCAGGCCGAACCTCGGATTCGGAGCGCCCCAGAACAGGAAGGCAAGTTCCGCCGACCCGGTGGCGAGCACCCAGAGAAGGAACCTCGATCGTCCGGCGATCCAGCGCCGGATCAAGAGCAGCGCGCCTGCCAAGGCCAAGCCGAGCAGACCGGCTTTGTCTTTTCGCCGCACCCAGGAGACGAGCCAACCCGCGCGGCTCCGTCCGTGGCGTTCCTCGGCGCCGTGCCAGCGCGCGAACTCCGTAGTCTCCTCCGATACTCGTTGGGCAAACGAGGCGGGCACCGCCCAGCGGGTCTGAACGCGTCCCGCCACGGACGGGTACAGTGGGCAACCGCTGGTTTTGACGTTGGCGGCCATGGCCGCGAGGACCGGCAGCGAACAAGCCGCCAGCGCGGCGATCCGCACCCAGCGGGCCGGCGCTCCGTTCCGGGCCAGCAGGAAGGGCAGGGGCAAGGTGAGCGGAAGCAACGGCAACATGCTGAACTTGAACGAACAGGCCAGGCTGGCCAGCAGGAAAGGAAGGGACAGCGCTCCGAATCCCGCCTCAACCGGTGGAAGAAGGAGAACGACCCAGACCGCTAGGGCGCACAGAATCCAAGCCGGCAGGTCGGGGCCGAGCGAGATATCGTAGTGCCAGGACCATGCGGCGGCCAGCAGAATAGGGTAGGTGAACAGCAGATACCAGTCGGCTGGCCGGGCCTTGCGGAGGGCGATGCGATCCAGCGTCAGAAGCCAGTGCAGGACGCCCAGCGCCGTCACGAAGCCACCTAGGATGGGGCTCACACGACCCTCGAGGAAGCCGTGATTCAGCGCCGCGCCCAGCGCGAACCAGGAGGAGCTCCAGCCCAGCCTGAAATGGAGCCACGCGAGCCCCTTCACGACGCCGAAGTGCGAAAGCCAGGACACGGCCTGCTGATGGTAGAGGGCCGTGTCATAGGCGTCCACCCCGGCCGCCGCGGCGTGAAAGGCCAGGGCCACCAGGACGGCCGGGCAGCAGGCGGCCTGAAACCGAGACAGCCGGCAGGCTGTAGCGAGTTTCCGCCGGACGCTTGCGGAGGCGAGCGCGGCCAGCCCGGGCGCCACAACGGTCCACGGCGCGACCGGTGCAAAAAGGCCCACGGCGAGCGAGAGCGACGCGGCCGCCCCCAGGCCCAGCCAGGCCGCAATCGCGATCCGGTCCAGGGGATCGGCCAGCGCGCGATCCGCCCGGAGCGCTGCCAGCTGCGCCAGTCCCAGCGCGATCGCGCCCGCCCCGAGCACGCACCACGAGATCAGAAGGACGGCCATTCTTGTCTCTTTAATGTTTGACTGTCCTGCGGGCATCGGCCGCCAGCGCGCCCAGGATGGTGAAGGCGAGGGCCGCCAGCGCCGGTTTCTGAAGCGGGTAGTCCACCAGAGCGTGCGCGAAAACCGCTACCACGCCGATTCCGCAGCGGCGGCGGGCGGAATAGAGGACGGCGGCGCCGGCGAGCGCGATTGTGGCCGCCAGGAACGGCAGGCCTCCCTCGGCCGCCCACTCCGCCCAGTCGCAGTGGGCGTGATTGGCGAAGACGCCGAGATCGAACGTGGCATAGGCGGGATAGGCCGTGGGCCAGGCACCGAGGCCGAACCCCATCCAGGGCCGGTCGCGGAACATGGCGAGGGACGATGCGACCAGTTCGCGCCGCACCGCCAGCGGGTCGGCTTGCTGGAAGCGGGACCATAAGAAGCCCGGCCCCGCGATCGCCAGCAGAACCGCCGTCGCCGCCGCCAGCTTCCACACAGCGCCCAGAGCGCGGCCGCGCGCGTCCAAGGCCAGGACGACGAGCGTTTCGAGGACCACCAGAACCGTGCCCGCTCTCGATCCGCCGGCCACCACCGAGGCGGCCATCAGCGCGGCAGCGGCCGACCAGGCCAGTGCGGTGCGAGGACGCGCCAGGGCTTTGAGGAGCGCCAGCGGGATCGCCAGCTCGACGAATGCGGCGTAGTTGTTGCGATAGACGAACGGTCCGAGGACCAGGTCTTTATAAGGGGTCGGAAAAAGCCAGAAGATGCGTCCGCCGGAAGTGAACAACTGGACGAGAGACACGGCGGCGATCGCGGTGGCGAACCACAGCAGGCGATCGAGGAAGCGGCGCCGGCGCGAGGGGTCGCCGAAAAGCTGGAGGGCGAGGGAAAAGACGGTCAGGTGCGCCGCCCAGACCAGGGCGGCATTCCAGGTTTCGAACCGGTAGACGGAGACGCCGGCGGCGAGTTGGACCAGCGGCCAGGCGGCGGCGAACGCCAGCGCCGCCGCGAGCAGGCTCGAGCGGAGAGCATACGGCCGCGCGACCAGGCGCGCCGCCCAGACCGCTCCCAGGGCGAACGCGCCGGCGTCGAAGAACGAGACCGCCCAGCGGCCCTGCGCGGAGACCGTCAGGATCCCGAACGCGAGGAGCGCGGCCAGGGCCGCCGCCGAGAAGCGGACCAGGCGTGGGGGCGGGTCTGGCGCGGTGACGCTGCGGGGATTGCGGGTCTGGAGACCCGCCGCAGGCGTGGACGCCTGCCCAACGGCTAATAGGCTCCGCTGCGGGCGAGCACCGCTCTCACCGTGCGCGCCAGGATGTATGCATCCAGCCATAGGGACCAGTTGCGTATGTAGTAGGTGTCGAGCTTCTCCTGCACGGCCAGGTTGCCGTCGCTGCGCGCCTCCACCTGCCACAGGCCGGTGAGGCCGGGAGGCACCTCGCCACGCAGCCGGCGAAACTCGGCGTCGAACCGATCGAGGTGATAGAAGGGAAACGGCCGCGGGCCCACCAGGCTCATGTCGCCCCGCAGAACGTTCCACAACTGCGGCAGCTCGTCCAGGCTGGTGCGGCGCAGCAGGCTGCCCACCACGGGCAGGAGGCGTGGATCGTTCTTCAGCTTGAAATGCTGGCGCCACTCGTCGCGCGCGGCCGGGTCGCGCTCCAGGCGCTCCCGGAGCAGGGCGTCCGAATCGAGGTACATGGTGCGCAGCTTGTGAACGCGGATGGTCGATCCGCCCTCGCCCTCGCGGTCCTGCGCGTAAAACGCCGGCCCCGGATTGACGCGCTTGATCCACAGGGCCGCCAGCGCCACCAGCGGCGCCGCTGCCAACCCGAACAGCGCGCAGAGCGCCAGATCGAGCGCGCGCTTCAGGCGGCGGTTGAGCGGCACCAGCAGGTTCTGGCGCAGCTCGAGGCCCAGCACCCCGCCCAGGTCGCGCGCCGTCACCCACAGGCTGGCCATCCCCAGCAGGTCGGGAACGATGATGACGTGCGGGAACACGGCCGCCCGGCGCTCGAGGACCTCGAGAAGCTGCTTGGCCGAAAGCGAAGGCATGGCGACCAGGGCATGCCGGATGCCATAGGCGCGGCCGATGGCGGGCGCGTCGGCCAGCGGGCCGGCGATCTCGATGCCGGCGCAATTGCCGCGGTGGCGGCGCTCCCCGTCGTCCAGGCAGGCGACGGGTTTCAGTCCCAGCGCCGGCCGCTTTTGGAGAGTGCCGATGACCAGGTGCGCGGCCCGGCCCGCGCCGAAGATCAGAATCGGCACCCCCCACCACGAGCGCCGGGCAAAGAGGCGGCGTGCGGCGGCCCTGGCCAGCGGCACCAACGCCGTCGAGAGCAGCCACTTCACGACGAAGATGCCGCGCGAGAACGTGGCCACGTCTTTGTGGAGGAAAATGGCGCCCGCCAGCGCCAGGAAAACGATGGCGTTGGCCGCGGTCAGACGCCTCAGCTCCTCCACCGGGCTGAGACCCACGCCAGGGTACAGCCCCAGAACGGCATAGGCGATCAAGAACAACGGGGCTGTGGACCACAGCCCGTAGTAACCGCCCGCATCCGGATTTACCAGCAGCCAGAGCGAGGTGGCCAGGACGGCCGCGGTGAGCAGGCCGGCCGTGTCGGCGCCCGCCACAATCAGGCCGGTCGCAACCGGGCGGGCGCGAGTCTCGACGCGGGCTCGCCCGCCAATTCGCGTGTTCCAGAGATCGAGTGTAGGATTCATCGGAATTCCCGGAGACCGCACAGTTGCGCCAGGAACAGGACCAGGAAGCGGGGGTTGTGCTTTAGATACCGGCGCGCCAGGCGGCGAGGTTCGCTGCCCAGGCGGAACAGCCATTCCAAGCCCGCGCGCCTCATCCAGCGCGGCGCCTGGCGTTTGACGCCCGCCAGGAAGTCGAAGGCCGCGCCGACGCCGAGCATCACGGCTTCGACCCGGCCCCGGTGCGCCGCCATCCAGCGCTCCTGCTTGGGAGTGCTCAGCCCGACGAACAGAATGCGGGCGCCGGACGCGTTGATGCGCGCGGTCGCGGCGCGGTCCTCCTCTGCGCTCAGGGCGCGGAACGGCGGCGCCCAGGCGTAGGCGATTTGGAGGCTGGGGTAGCGGCTGCGTACGGAGCCGAGGAGGCGTTCGAGGACCGGGTCCGTGGCGCCGTAGAAGCCGACTGGAATTCGGTCCCGCTCGGCCTCCGCGAGCACGCACGGGGTCAAGTCCGGCCCGTAGACCCGCGCGGCCTTACGGATGCCCAGCAGGCGCAGCCCCCACACCAGCGGCATCCCGTCGGGCGCGACCAGGTCGGCGGCGTTCATGATGCCGCGGAAGGCGGGCGAATCGTAGGCCTCCATGACGTTGTTCACGGTGGCGACGGCGACGTAACGCGACTGGCGGGCGGCGGCCCAGCTCAGGATCCGGGAGGACGCGGCGGGGTAAGAGGTCGCATCCGCGCGCATCCCCAGAATGGATCGGGATTCGACGGCGCCCGGCCGGCTCATCGGTTCAGTTCCTCGCGGCGCGGGCCCGCTCGTAGATCTCGATGAGCGCCTGGTAGTTCCGCCCGGCCGTGTAGCGGGCTTCGAACTCGACGCGCGCTTCACGCCGCATACGGCCGAGCTCGGCCGGGTGCGAGGCGGCCCATTCGATCTTGGCCGCCAGATCGGCCGAGTCTCCGGGGGTGAAGAGCAGGCCCGTGCGGCCGTCCTCGACCACCTCCGCCATGGCGCCGAGGCGCGAGGCGATCACCGGCAACCCGCAGGCAAACGCCTCGAGAATGGCCATGGGGAGGCCCTCGTAGCACACCGACGGGAACACCAGGAAGGACGCCTCGCGCATGAGCGCCAGGATGTTTTCCCGAGGTTGGCGGCCCAGCAGCTCGATACCCGGAACGCCGGCGAGGGTTTGGACCAGCGGTCCGTCGCCCGCGGCTTTGAGGGGCGGTCTGCCGTCGAGGAGCTTCCAGGCTCCGGCCAGGGCCGGCAGGCCCTTCTCCTGAGACAGGCGGCCGGCGAACAGAGCGTATCCGCCGCTTCCCTCTCCGGCGCCCGGGTCCGGCCAGACGAAATTGGGCTTGACCACGATCTTGGCGGCGGGCAATCCGCCCTCGACGAACCGCGCCCGCGCGAATTGGGTGAGCGCTATGTAGACGTCCACGGCATGGTTCCAGGTGCCGGCCGCCCGGTGGAGGGCGGTCATGGCGGCCAGGGCGGCCGTGGCAGAGCGGCTCGCGCGGTAGCATCCGTGCAGGATTCCGGGCCAGGCCAGCGCCCGGCCAAGACAGGATTCGCAGGGAGCGGCGCCGCGCTCGATCAGCGTGCCGGGGCAGAGGAGACGGTAGTTATGAAGCGTCTGGACGACGGCCGCGCCCCCCTCTCTCGCCGCGCGGTAACAGGCCGGCGAGAGTAGCGGAAAGGTGTTGTGAAAGTGGACCAGCTCGGGCCGGTGTTGCGCCATCAGGGTGCCGAGCGTGCGGCCGGAAGCCGGGTTCCACACCGCGGCGGCGGCGATTCCGAGGCGGCTCATCTGGAGAGCGCTGCGGTTGTCGGCCGAGTGCCGCACGACGGCGTGGCCCCGCTCCTCGAGCAGGAGCGCCTCCGAGCGGAACACCTGGTCCTCTCCGCCGGGCTCGAGATAGTAGTTGTGGGCGGTCAGAATGCGCACGTTGTCAAAGGCCTCACGCGCCTTCGAGACGCGGAGTATCGCCGGCCCAGTTCCCGGGCGCCGCAGCCTGGCAAGGCTCCAGGAGCACCTCGGCGCGGACTGCCGCGGCTGCGCCCGTGGCGGCTCCGACCAGCACCCCGAGCGGCGCCATGGCGAAAATGTAGGTCATGGGGTTGTCGGTGATCATCATCAGGCACATCCCGAGCGCGGCCAGGAAGGCCGCGAATTGAAGCTGCGCGTCCGGCTTGTTCCCTCTCTCGCTGAACCTGGCCTGCGCCCAGAGCCGCCTGAGGACCCGCAACCAGCCCCAGAGCCAGAGAGTGAGACCGACGATTCCGTAGTCGTGCAGCACGCGCAGGTAGTCGTTGTGCGGGTGCGCGATGGTGCGGAAGCGGTTCTGCACCACATGGGACGCCGAGCCCGCACCTTGTCCCACCCAGGGCGAGCCGAGGAACGAATCGTAGGTAACTTGCCAGATGTTGAACCGCCCGGAAACGTTGATGGCCGTATCTCCCACGCGCAACTTCACATCGCCCGAAAGGAAGTGCTCGCGGAGGGGGTCGATGTTGTTGAACATCCACCAGAAGCTGGCGACGGCCAGCCCTAAGGAGAGCAACCCCCACAGCCAGCCCTTGACGGTGGCCGACACGCGCCCCAGCATCAGCATCGCCAGGCCGGTGACCAGCGCCACACGCGAGAGACTGAGGCCAATCTCCAGCAGGAGCAAGATCGTCAGCACCAGCGCGCCACGCTTTCCGAAGCGCCACCGGGATGCGTACCAGGCGACCCCGAACAGGGCCACGATGCCGAAACTGCGCGGACCGATCGTCTCATCAGTTCCCAAGCCGCCCTGCCACATGCACCACAGGTACGCGCCGGCGGCGCACCAGATCCCGAAGCGGAAGAAGACATCGATGGAGGTTTGGATCTCCCAGGCTTCCGCCAGGCCGCTCGCGAGCAGAGCCAAACCGATGAAGCTGGCCAGGCAAAGGACGTTCTGAGCGCCGCTGATGCTGGGTGTGTACCACAGCATTGTGGTCAGGGCCCAGATCACCAGTGCGAGGAACGGCCAGACCACCTTGAGAGCGGTCTTGGAGATCTTTCCGGACCCCAGCAGAAGTGCCAGCGAGGCGATGGCGTAGAGGATGGTCAGCAGGCCCTGGCCGGAAAAACGCAGACCCAGGTCGACGCCGCCGAGCAAGTCCACGCACCCCAGCAGCAGCAGAACCAGTATGAGAAACCGTCGCGCCATAAGTACCTCCTGCACAGGGAGGCGCGTTACACCGCGCCCCAGGCGTTCCGTTTCAGCTGCCGCCTGATCCAGGAGCGTGGCAGCAGGAATCCGTAAACCAGCTTCGTCAGTTGAAGCAAGGCCAGCCGCGTGCAGCCTTCCCTCAGCAGCAGGCCCACGCTGGCCAGGCCACCCGCGCACAGTCGCAGGCGCAAGGGCTCGAGCCGGTGCCCGGAGCGCATGTAGGCGGCAATCATCTCGTGCTTGTACACGTGGGTGGGGACATAGCCCTGGCACGGGTGGACCTCCAGAAACGCGCGGGCCATCGCGCTCTCCGCTTCCACGACCGCCCGGAAATCGCCTCCACACCCGGACATCTGGACGGTATGCCGCCGGTAGAGTCCCAGCTCCTCGTCGAGCGAGTATCCAGTCGCCCCCAGCAAGCCGCACATGTAATCGAGGTACAGGTCCGGCCCGCGTCGAAACAGCGCCTCGGGGATCGGAAACAGCCGTTCCGCCAGCTCGCGGCGCAAGGACAAGCCCGTGGTGGAGAAGGCGACCGTCTTCTCCAGGTGGGCGTATTTGGCATTCCGCACCCGCCGCGAGCCGCGACACGCCGGGAGGACCGCGTCGAGCGGCCTCAGCGACTCATCGGTCAATCGCAGCCTGTGCCGCACCCAGCCGGCCTCCGCCACGGAGGAAAAGATCTCGATCATGCGGGCGACCTTGTTCGGCTTCCACACGTCGTCGGAATCGAGCAGGCAGACGATCTCTCCGCTGGAGGCCGCAAAGGCCGCGCTATATGCCGAGCCCTCCCCGCCGTTCGGTTTTCGCACCAGCCTGACGCTGCCGTACCGCGCGGCGTACCGTTCGGCCACCCGGCAGGAGTCGTCGGTCGAGCCGTCGTCGCAGACAACGACCTCCCGGACCGGGCAGGACTGCGCCAGCGCGCTCTCAATGGCGGTGCCGAGAAACCGCCCATAGTTGAAGTTGGCGATCAGCACGGAAACCGTGGGGCTGTTCGCGCTTGCGGAAATCATGGGGATGCCTGCCTTTCGGCCGGGCCGAAGCGGCGATACAGCCAGAACGTCGCCGCCGCGGAGACCGCCAGGTTCGACACCATGCTGGCCGCTGCGCCGGCGAGGCCGGCCCAGGCCGTGAGGATCAAGGCCGACGCCACACCGACGGGTCCGGTCACCGCCCCTCGAATCAAGTAATGCTGCGGTTTCTGCACCGCCTGCAAAACCAGCGCGCGGCCGGAGGCAAGCGCGGTGAACACCGGCATGAGTCCCAGGACCGGGATCAGCCAGTCGTAGGCTCGAAACCTGCCGCCGTACGCGATTTCCTCCAAGCGCGAGCCGAAGCCCAGTAGCACCAGCTCATAGACCAGCGAGACGCCCAACAGGCCGGAGCTGATGAGCGTGCCTTTGAGGCGCAGTCTCCCGGTCCGTCCCGCGCCAAAATCGGCGCTCAAATTGGGCAGGAACAGCAGCGCGGCTGCCGCCGTCACCTGGCTCATAGGCTGCACGAAGTTGAAGATTGCCCGGAACGCTCCGGCGGCCGCCAGGCCGAGCCAGCCGGCGACCAGGAACGTCTGCAGTTGCGTCACGCCGAAGGTCAGCATGGAGGTCGCGCCGAGCCACTTCCCGTACTGCCAATGCGTGCGGGCCAGTTCCAGGCACGCGCCGGGCCGGATTCCGCTCCACCCGCCGTCAAGGCCCAGCTTCTTCGACGCCGTGGCCGAAGCCGCCAAGGAGGCGGCGGCCATGACCAGGAAGGCGGCGAATGGCGACGGCTCGGCCCAATGCCGGAGCAGGAACAGGCCTCCGATCAGAAATGGAGCGTAGGCAGCGCTCGATACCAGCGCCGCGGCCGGGCCCGCGGCCACGTAACATAAACGGCGCAACAGCCAGAGCAGGAGCAGGAACGGAAGCGAGATAGCCAATCCGCAGAAAGCCCGGCGAAGAGAGGCATCGCTGGTCGTAAGGGCAGCCACGGCGACCAGCAGCGATGCCGCTACGCTCCAAGCGCCATGCAGGCAAACCACCCTCTTCAAATACCCCGGCAACTGGTTCGAGAAACGCGCCGGGCCGAGGATGCAGGCCGGATCGAGCAGCAGGGCATTGTGAAATCCCGACAAGAACAGAAACAGCGCGAAGCCGACCGCAAAGGCTCCATACTCGGCGGGAGGGAGCCATCTCGCCAGCAGCACGTTAGCCGTGAAATTCACGCCTGAGACCACCCCCTGGTCCAGGCAACTGACCAGGCCGCGGCCGGCCCAGCGTGCCATGGACCGGCGCCCCTCGCGGGCCGGGGCGCAGGCGTACCGCACTCGGTCCCAAACTTCCGTCATGGCGGCCACCGGGGCTAGTCGTTGTTCTCCGATTCGCGATAGTGATAGTACTTTCCGTAGTAGCCGTAGTAGTGGTAGGTGTCGCTCATGTTCTTCTGGATTTGGTTGAGCACCACGCCGACGATGTTGGCGCGCAGACGCTGAAGCGATGCCAGCACGGAGCTGACGGCCTTGCGCTCGGTTTCTCCGGCGCGCGCGACGACGATGACGCCGTCGACGATGGTGGCGATCTCGAGCGGCTCGGCGAACCCGAGAGTGGGGGGCGCGTCCACGATCACCAAGTCGTAGGTCTGGACTGCTTCATCGAGAAGATGCACCAGCCCCTTGCCGATCAGGTCGGTAGCGCGCCGGGAGGGCGCACCGGCCGCCAGGATGGACAGGTCCGGAGCGCCCTCGGCCGCCGTTAGCGCGGCGCGCCAGTCCGCGCCCTCGAGCAGTACGCTCGCCAAGCCGCCCCCAACCGGGATCTGAAACCGTTTATGCAGAGAAGGGCGCCGCAGGTCGGCGTCGATCAGCAGCGTCTTGCGCCCCTGGCGGGCGTGGGCCAGCGCCAGGTTGGCGGCCACCGTCGATTTGCCTTCCGCGGGAGAGGCGCTGGTAACGAGCAGGGAGTGCAGGTTACGCTCGAAATCGGCCAGCAGGATCGAATTGCGCAGGCTTCGAATGGCATCCTCGTATCCGTGCCGGGCGTGCTCGGTCCCGGACTCGGAGGCGAGCACCAGCTCCTGATGCCCGTTTCCGTTCCCGTTCTCGCCCCCGGCAACGAGCGCCAGACGGCCGCGCCACGACTTCACCATGGGCAGGTTGCCTATGACTTCAGCTTTCAGCGTGCGCGCCACCTGTTCAGGATCGCGGATGGTGCTGTCCAACACGTCGGTGAGAACGGCGGCGCCGACCGCCAGCAGGCTCGAGAACACGAAGGCCAGTGCGACGTTCAGCGGAATGACGGGAAACACCGGCTGGACGGACGGCCGCGCCGGGTCCGCGACGCGGATGGCGCTGTTCTGGAAGCCGGCGTTGATGCCGGCTTCCTTGATCTTGCGCACCAGCTCCTCGTAGAGCTTCTTGTCGGCTTCGGCCTCGCGCTTGAGAGACTGGTACTCGAAAGAGCGCGCGTTGAGGCGGTCGAATTCAGCCTTGGTTTGGGACACGGCGCTTTCGAGCATCCGTTCCCGCGCCACGGCCTGGCGGTATTCCACTTCTACCCGCTGGGCGATGTTCTGGCGCGCGCCGTCGAGCAGCCGCCGCGCTTCGGCCAGTTGGGCGGCGGCCTTGCGGTACTCAGGGTGGTTCGGCCCGTAGTGTTCCCCCACGTCGGCGAAGCGGGCCTGCGCCTCGTCTACGCGCTCGTCCATCCTCTTCAGCGCCTCGCCTTGGGCGTAGACCTGCGCCGCCTCGAGGCTGCCGCCGCGCACCGAGCTCTCCGCGGCCTCCTTGCGGACCCGGTCGGCCTGCGCGCTGGTGTACTCGGTGTTGAGCTGCAGGAGGCGGGCCGAGAGGATGCTGGTCTTCTCCTCGGGGTTGATAACGTTCAGCTCGCGCTCGAACTGGACCAGCGCCGCGCTGGACTGCTCCATCTTGGCCTTTAGCTCTTCGAGTTGTCTCTCCATGAACGCCGAAAGGCTGGCCGAGGAGCGGTAGCGGATGTTGTAGGTGTGGTCGATGTAGGATTGCGCAATGGCGTTGGCCACCCCGGAGGCCAGATGCGGGTCGGTGGAGCGGTAGCTGATGAGCAGGAGGTAGGTGTTGGCGGGACGCGTGACCTTCAGCTTCTTGAGCCGGACGGGCGCTTCGGCCGCGTCGCCCGGCTTCACGTCGTCCGGAATGCTGGCATCGCCGTTCTCCAGCAGTTTGAAGCGGTCGGCCACGGGGCGCAGCACCGAATCCGACTGCACCAGCTTCACTTGGGTGGCGAGGAACTGGTCCGCGTCGTTGGCACCGCTTTGCATGGCCTCTTCTCCCAGCACGCCGGTGGGCATGCGCCGGTCGATGTCGATCGTAGCCGTCGATTCGTACACGGGCGTGATGCGCGAGGAGACGACCAGCGTAGCGGCCACGCAGGCCATCACGAACGCCAGGATCTTCCAGCGGTGGCGCTTGATGATCCAGAGGTACTCGGAGAGCGAAATCGAAGCCGCAGCCGCCGGGTCGGGCAGAGGGCTGGAGATGCGCCAGCTCTCCACCGCCGGCTGGACCGGCCAGGAAGCCGGAGCGGGCAATGATCGTACGACGAGTGGTTCGAGCATTTTCCCTTTCCTCGATGCGAATGCGACTGGGTGGCTGGGCCGGGCGTCCGGCCGCCACAACTAGTGCCACACCAGAACGCCGGTGGCGGTGGCAGAGCCGAAACTGAGAATGCGGTCGAGCGCGGTCATCCTGGCCCGGCGCCCGGAGTTGTCCGGAATATAGAAGACGTCGTTGGCGAGCAGCGGAATGTCGGGCGCCTTGCGCTCCATGATCTTGTGCAGCGGAATCGGAATCTCGTGTTTGGAAACCGAATCGGCGTCCCGGCGATAGATGTAGGCGACGTTCGTGGAGTACTGAGTCAGGCCCTCGGCCAGCGCCAGGACCTTCAGCACACTGGTTTCAGCCCCGTCCTGGAGAGCGTAGGCGCCGGGTTTCTTCACGTTCCCCACCACGAACACCTTGCCGGCCTCGGGCACGCGTATCTCCTCGCCGCCGGTCAGACGGAGGTTGAGCTCAGGATCGGCCGCATCAATGAGACCTTGGACCGGGATGCGCTGTACCAGGGCCGTGGGAGAGCCGCTCGTCGCCGGCTGGGGACAACTAACCAGGATTTCGGACCCTGCTTCCGGACTGAGGCCGCCGGCGCGGGTCAGCGCGCCGAGCAGAGTCACCGTCCCCACGGCCTGGAAGGTCACCGGATTCTTGACGGCGCCGGCCACGCTGATGGGCCGGCTGTGGTACTCGACCACGGTGACCGTGACCACGGGTTCGACTACCAGGCCGCCCGAGCGCAGCGTCTCGGCGACCGCAATTTCCAGGTCGGCCGGCAGCAGGCCCTGCGCTTTGATGCGATGGTCGGTCATGGGCAGGCGGATCATGCCGTCGGCGCCCACGCGCACGCTACGCGTAAACTCGGGCGCGTCATAGACGCTGACTGCGATCAAGTCGTCCGGGCCGATTCTCTGGGCCGGCAGGTTGGGGGCCGTAAGGTCTGCGAAGGTTCCGTGCGTCTGTGCGACCGCGGTTCCGCATGCGACCAGGAGCAGAAGGAAGCGAATCATGATGGGGTCCTCACCTCTCTGTATTGCGCCGGGCACCGTCTGCGGCTGGTTCGGCCAGGCTTCGAAAGCTGCGTTCCAGGTCGCTGAGCCGCTCGCCGAGCGCGGCCAGCAGCGTATCGGGCGGCCCTTCGCGCGCGGCTTCGGCCTCGATGGTGCGCAAGATGGCGGCGCGCGCGAAATCCGAAATGCTGGGCGACCCCTTGCGCGCACAAACCGCCGCCAGCCGGCCGTACTCCTCTTCCGTAAGCCGGAAGTTCACCAAACGGTTGCGGGGCTTCAACCCGGGCATGTTGGCGATTCGGGGGGCGCGGAGCCGCGCGGCGGCAGCAGGGCCGCCAGGCATAGCTCACGCTCCGTGAGTCCCAAAGGTCTTCTGGAAAACACGCCGCGGCGGCGCGCCATCCGCTTTTGGTTCGTGCGGATTCTCCCGGCCCTCAAAGGCGCCGGATTGTTGTGGCGCTGTACTACAGCCAGCGTACAGCCAGTAAATCGTCGCCAGCGGCCAGATCTTTAGGGCCTCCGCCTGAGAAACACGAGTGAGCTCCACCTCCGGCAGGGGCCTGATGTTCGCCCGCCCGTCATCCCGCTGGATTCGCCAAATCCGGATTTGCTGCGCTCCGTCGCCGGCGCGTGCGTGTTCCTTTTCCACCGACGGCGCGCTTTCGGCTCGGAGTGGCTGTGGGGCGCGGCAGGCCTCAGTGAAGCAGGCTTAGCCGGCGGCTTCCAGGCGCAGCATCTCGCCGCTGGTGGCGCTCAGCCGCGGGCCCGGCAGCAGAATCCCGGCGAGGTTAAGCGGATCGGCGGCGGAGACTTCGAGCGCTTCGGCCCGATCGCTCTGGCGCCGCAGCGCGCGAAGCAGGTCGAGCGCCTCCGGGAGCGCGAACTGCTCGCCCACGAAGGCGCCGGCGAAGCGGCCGCCGCGAATTTCCCCGCGCGCCTCCATGCGCCGCAGCGCCACCAGCATCTCGCGCCAGGCGGGCGCCAGCGTCTCCCGCGCCACCAGCTCGCGCAACACGACGCCCCAGCGCCGCAGCAACTGGCGGGCGAACGCTTCGGCGGCGGCCTCGGAAGCGGGAGCGGGACCGGGGACCGGCGGCCGCAGCAACGCCCAGCGTCCGGCGGCGTGGCGGGGCCGCGCCTTGCGCCCTCGCCCCTGTCCGCGGCGCCGTTTGGGATCGACCAGGGAGCGCAGGTTCTCGAAGCCGTCCGCGGTCACCAGTCCCGCCGCGACCAGTTCCCACAGCGCATCTTCCGCCTCGCTGGGCAGGCGGCCCGTGGCGCGCTGGAGGTCCACGAAGAACGAAGCTCCGCGGCTTTCGAGTTGCTCCAGCACGTCGTGAGCGGCGGGCGAGAGGCTCGCCTCTTTTCTGGCGGCGCCGGGCTCTGGCGAAAACGCCACCAGCGTCTCCACATCCTCGCGCAGAAAGAGGCTCAGCGGCGCGGCGCGCGTGGGCCGGACGCGATGCCCGCCGCCCGGCTCCTCGAAGGCGGGATGCGGCGAGAGGCGTCCCCACATCACCTCGCCGGAAAGGCACAGGCGGTCGAGGAACTCCGGGTCGTAGCGGGCGATGCGGCGCGGCAACACCGCGGATTCCCAAGCGCCCGCCGGGATCTCGTATCCCTGGAGCTGACGGATGACGGCCAGCGTCCCATCGACGCCATGCAGCTGGGAGCCGCGCCCCAGGTGTTGCCAGCGCGCGAGAAAGCGCACGAAATCGGCGGTGGTGGCGGGTTCGATCTCGCCGCGCAGCCGGGCCAGCGTGAGGCGGTGGATGCGGGCCAGCAGACGCCGGTTCGCCCACTCGGTCTCGCCGGTCCGGTCCGCGGTGAACTGGCCGCGCAGAACCTGACCTTCGCCCTCCAGCCGCGCCAGCCCGCTCTCGACCAGCCAAAGCGGCAGGGCCAGGCGCGCGGCGAGAGCGGAAGCCTTGGCCGGTCCCGTGGATTCGAGCCAGCCGCGCAGGACGTCCGTGGCGGCGGGTTCTTCAGAGGCCTCATAAGCCCGGCGGGCCAGATCGAGACGCTCGGCGGCCACCCAGAACGCTCTGCCGTCCACGCGCAGGACGCTGGCGCGCCGTGCCGCTGCCAGTTCTTCGAACAGCTCCGTCCATTCGGTGGCCGGCGCGAGCGCCACCAAGGTCAGCAGCGCGTCGTGCAACTCGTCGGCATCGCGCACCAGCGGCCAGGCTTCGGCGGCCACCTGCGCGATGGCCTGGGGATCGAGTGCCCCGGCGCCGGCGGCCAGATCGGGCGAGAGCGTGCGGCGCAGCTGCACGGCGCGGGCGCGGCGCTCTTCGAGAGGCGCATCGTCGAGGAAGGCGTACGGGTTGGCGTTCAGAATCTCGTGCGAGAAGGGCGAGGGCTCGGCGGTGTCGATGGCAACGGTCTCGATGGAGCCGGATTGAATTCCCGCCAGCACGGCGCGCAGGCCGTCCAGGTCCATGGCCTCGTGCAGGCAGTTGGCGATCGTCTCGTCGACGAAGGGATGGTCGGGGATGCGAATTTCGCCGACCAGGTTTTCGGCGCAGGCCGCCTGATCCGGGAAGACGGCCGCGAGCAGGTCGTCGGAGCGCATGCGCTGTAGGGGCGCGGGCACTTTGCGGCCGCCCGAAAAGCGCAGGATGGCGAGAGCGCGGGAAACGTTCCAGCGCCAGCGGGCGGTGAACATCGGGGAATCGAGCAGGGCCTGCGTGAGCAGGTGCTCGACCGTCTCCGGCCGCAGGAACTCGAAGACGATTTCTAGGGGAAAGGAGTGCTGCTCGGCGAGAGAAATGACGATACCGTTATCGGTGGCCGCCGCCTGCAGCTCGAAGTTGAAAGTGCGGCAGAAGCGCTTGCGCAGCGCCAGTCCCCAGGCGCGGTTGATCCGGGCGCCGAAGGGAGCGTGCAGAACGAGCTGCATGCCGCCGGCCTCGTCGAAGAAGCGTTCGGCGACGATGCGGCCCGGCGAAGGCAGCGCGCCTAGCGCGGCCTGGCCGGCGCGGATGTAGACGACCGCCTGGCTCGCCCCCGCGCGGTCGAGGCCGCACTCGGCCATCAAGAACGCCTCGGCGTCCTGCGGCGGACGGCTCGCAATCTCCTCGCGCAGGCGCGAGAACTCCCGCGAGAGCTCGGCGGTGCGGCCGGGCGCTTCCCCGCGCCAGAAGGGGAAGTTGGGCGGCGCGCCCTGGGCGTCCTCGACGCGCAACCTTCCCGGTTCGATGCGGCGGATACGCCAGGAGCTGGTGCCCAGCAGGAAAATGTCGCCGGCCATGCTCTCGACTGCGAAATCTTCGTCAACCGTGCCCACCACCGTGCCCTCGGGCTCGAGGATCACCTGGTAGTTGGCGTTGTCCGGGATGGCGCGGTCGCGATGCCGTCGGAGAGGATCTCGACCACCGCGTCGAACCGGGCGCGCTCGACGCGGCGATAGGGATACGCCTGGCGCACCAGCGCGAAGAGGTCGTCCTCGTGCCAATCGTCGGTGGCGGCCGCGGCCACGATCTGCTGCGCCAGAATGTCGAGCGGCGCTTCGGGGATGGACAGGCGGTCGAGCTCGCCCGAGCGTATGGCGCGCACCAGCGCGGCGCACTCGAGCAACTCGTCGCGCGTGGTCGCGAAAATGCGGCCCTTGGGCGTCGCGCCCATCCAGTGGCCGGAGCGGCCGATGCGCTGGAGCCCGACCGCGATCGAGCGCGGCGAGCCGATCTGGCACACCAGGTCGACCGAACCGATATCGATGCCCAGTTCGAGCGAGGCCGTCGCCACCACGGCTTTCAGCTCGCCCTTCTTGAGACGCTCTTCGGCAGTGAGCCGCAGGCGGCGGGCCAGGCTTCCGTGATGCGGCAGCACGGCGTCCGGTCCCAGGCGCTGGCCGAGGTGGTGCGAGACGCGCTCGGCCAGGCGCCGCGTATTGACGAAGACGAGCGTGGTGCGGTGCTGGCGGATCAGATCGGCCAGGCGGTCGTAGATCTCGTCCCACATCTCGTTGCTGGCGACTGGGCCGAGCTCATCGCGTGGCACTTCGACGGCCAGGTCCATTTCGCGGCGGTGGCCGATATCGACGATGGCGGCGGCCGGGCTGAGAAACTCGGCCACCTCCTCGACCGGCTTCACCGTCGCCGAAAGGCCGATGCGCTGGGGCCGCGCGCGCCCGCCCGCTGCGACCAGCGCGTCGAGCCGGGCCAGCGTCAGCGCCAGGTGCGAGCCACGCTTATCGTCGGCCACGGCGTGGATCTCGTCCACGATCAGGGTGCGCGCCGTGCGCAACGCTTGCCGGCTCTTCTCGGCCGTAAGCAGGATATAAAGCGATTCGGGCGTGGTGACCAGAATGTGCGGCGGCCGTTTCAGCATCTGGCGGCGCTCCCAGGCGGTGGTGTCGCCGGTGCGCAGGGCGGTGCGGATGGGCGCCAGCGGAATGCCCCGTTCGGCGGCCAGCGCCGCGATCTCGGCCAGCGGGATTTCGAGGTTCTTGCGGACGTCGTTGCTGAGCGCTTTGAGCGGGGAGACATAGACCACTTCGACCTCGTCCGCAAGCGGGCCGTTGCGCGCGGCGCGCACCAGGCCATCCAGGCAGATCAGGAACGCGGCCAGCGTCTTGCCGGAGCCGGTGGGCGCGGAGATGAGCACATCGCGGCCGGCGCGGATCTGGGGCCAGCCGAGGGTCTGCGGCTCGGTGGCGCGGCCAAACCGGGTCAGGAACCACTCCTGTATGAGGGGGTCGAAATCGCGCAAGGACATGCTGTTGATCCCATTGTCGCAAGGAGGGGCGGGTAGTTACGGCGGCGGGCCAGTTTCCGCAGCGGTCGCGCCACGGGAGGAATCGGCGGCCTCCCGGACCTCCAAGCTGAGACGCTCGTCCCGGGAAACGGTCCACCTGTCGAATGTGCCGTCCTGGATGTGGGCCCCGCGGAGGCCGGAGCGGGCGCTTTCTGCGCGGGCGGCGCACCGGTTTCGCGGCCCGGCAGGCGATCTAAAGTCCACCATTCGCCCACTTAACGCCCGATCCCCCCGGCCTCGTCTCGCAAAGGGTACCTTTCGGAATGATGGGCGGCTTATCTGCGCGGGCTTCTGGCCACACTCTAAAGGGGAAAGAAAGTCTTATCCCCGACGTGTTCAGCCCACCGCGCGGCTTGCGCTGAGTTTGTGCGGCATTCCTCGGTCTTGGCGTCGGCGCATCGTTTCAGGGTTGCGATGTCCTTTTCTTGCATGGCTATTCTCCATCCTGCCGGTCGAGCTTCGAAATCAATCTCTGGAGCTTGAAAGCGTCCGGATCATGGCCGAGTTCAAAACTGAATGCAGCCAATCTTGATGCGCGGTCTTGGTACCAGCTGGCTTGTGCTGCAAGCGATTCCCGGAGTGCGGTTTTTGGATCGACGTAGCGGCTCGTAAGAACCAAGGAGGAAGGGTCGCCGGGTCTGCTCCGCCCAAAGAGCGTGCCGCCACGGCGCAGAAACCCCACTGAAGGGGCGCTCTCGTCAGTTCCCGTCAGTCGTCAGGGGGGCGGGTCAGTTGTGGAAGGGCCGCCAGTGGGGCTGATAGGTCATTTCGAGGGACGCCGCGACGTCGTGGTGGACGCCGCCCAGCACGGGAATGAAGTAGCGCTCGTATTGGGTTGAGACGTCCAGACCCCAGGCGGGACCTAGCCGGATGGAGCCGCGAACGAAAGCGTCGTCCTGCGTTCCCCCGCCGGGTAGAAAATTGGGTCCGATGCGGTTCTGGCGGTAGCCGAAGTCCCAGTGGGACCGGGCGGTGCGCCACCAAGAAGTTTGGGCCAACAGGCCCCGCCCGTCGCGGCCCACCCAGCTACCCAGCAGGTTTCCCTGATTTGTGTTGGCAGTGAGGTAAACGCCGCTCCAGTAGAGGAAGAACCCGCCCTGGTCCGACGCCAGCATGCGAGTGGTGGGCGCTTCGACGCGCAGATCCCAATGAGGCAGGCCGGGAAGGCTGGCCACGTAAATCCCCGGAGCCCAGGCGGAGCGCTGCGGACCGGTGAACGGCGTGGGCTCGTCATCCGCATATGCGTCCGTGTAGACAGTAATGAGGTCGCGGACTCCCGGCAGGCGCCAGCGCACGTCGAGTCCGCTCTTGCGGTCGCCGGCGGCGTTCCCAGACGTGTATCCGTTGTCGAACAGGTTGCGGATGATGGAACCTGCGGTGAAGGCCTGCTGGCCGGCGCCATCGAAGAGCGACCAGCGCGTAAAACCCAGCTCGAGGTTCTTGGTCGGGTTCCAAGTGAGCTTCTGGCCATTAAGCAAAGGGCGCGGAGGGAAATGCTGCGAAAGCTCGCCGCCGATGAAGTCCGCACGGAAGGCGCCGAGGTGACGAAGCCATCCGGGCAGGTAGATGGGCGCGGCGCTGGTAAAGCGAAAGCAGGTAAACGGCTCGGCATCGGTGCTGAAGGAAAACGGTCCGGCTTCGCCGGGTCCCCACCAGAGCTCCTGCTTGCCGACGGTGAGCGACCAGCCGCCGAGCTGAATGCCGGCGTACATTTCGAGCGGGTCGAAGCGATTCACGGCGGTCGCGGAGCCGTCGACCACGGGCTCGAGCTCGTGTACGGTGGGCTTCAGCGCCGCCGCGGGGCTGGAAAAGGGCGGGGAATGCTGAAACTCGCTCTGGGTGTAGAAGGAGACGCGGCCATCTACTGCCTCAGCCGTGAAACCCGCGTCCACATTGGCGCCCTCCGAAACGGGGCGGCCATTATCGTTGATCACGGTCTGGCCGAAGTTGTAGCCGTCGACGAGCGGCTGGCCGGCTATCGAGAGGTAGCGGCCGTAGAGGGAACTCAGCTCGAGGTACGCGGTAGATCCGGTGTCCCGTCCGAATTCCTCTCGAAGGGCGGCGATGAGGCGGGAGGCCTCCTCGGAGCGGCGGCGGCCAGCCGCCTCGGTCTCCATCGCCTCGCTCAGTTGGCGGGCGCACTCCGCGCGGGTCCAGGGGCGAAGCCCGCTGGCCTGGTCGGCGATGTAGCCCAAGGCCGCCAGGCGGCCGAGAGCGGGGTAGACCCAGCTATCCATGGGGACGAGAACGGGGCCGCTGGGCCGCTTCGGACGCTCGCGCTCTGGCGCGAAGAAGGCCGGGGGATCGGTTGGTGAAGGCACAGGGCGGGAGTGGGCGGGCGCCGGCTCGGGCGCGACCGCATCCCACTCGGTGTGCCGCCGTTCAAAGACCTCACGGCCGATCAGCCAACCGAGCAAGCTGCCCACCAGAACGTCGGAGGGGAAGTGCTTCTCGGCCGTGATCCGGGGAACGCTGGCGGCTGTGGCCAACGAATAGACCGTCAGCTCGGTGAGCCAGCCGGGATAGCGGTGGGCGATGGCCGATGCGATGCTCCAAGAGACCATGGCATGGGACGAGGGAAACGAACCATCCGACCAAGAGGACTGGAAGAAGCGGCCGGAGGCGCCATCGATCGAGGGCGGCTCCCGGCGGAACGTGAGTTTCAGCGCTTCCGCGACGATGAGGCTGTCGGCGGCGGTCTCGATGGAGAGCATGCCGCCTTCCTCGAGGCGGGGCTGATAGTCCAGGCGGCCGAAGCCGATCATGGCGACGGGGAGCGCGGCCAGCGAGGCGAGGCTGGCATTCGAGACCGTGTCACTCGACTGGGCCGCGGCGGGAGTCGAGTGGATATGCGCGTTGAAGTTGTGACGGTCGGTGGCGATGAGGACGCCGGTCAGAGCGCCCAAGGGGACCAGCCAGGCGAGGTCGCGCTTGCGGGCGCGGAGCGGGCTGCTGAAGAGCAGGCACTCATCCGAGAAGACTCGTCCGGGCATTGCGCGCCACGACGGTTCGGAGGGAGGCGGCGTCTCCCCAGGCACCGCCGCCTCCTGGGCCGGGCACAATCCTGCCGCGGCCCAAATCAACGCGCCGGCAACCAGGGAGCGGGAGCAAGACGGCACGGCTCAATCCTGTCTGCCGGGCAGCGAAAACAGATAGGAGATCAGAAGATCCCTATCGTGGTCGGAGAACGGAAAGGCGGGCATGGCGGTCCCGGGGGTCTGAGACCTGGGGTTGCGTAAGTGCTGGGCGACCCATTCGCGGCTATGCCGCGCGGCGACACCGTTGAGGGGCGGTCCCAGAGTCCCGCCCGAGCCGTTCACTTTATGGCAGGCATCGCAACCGCTCGAGACGAAGATGCCTGCGGCCGCGAGCGGGTCCGTAGGGGCTTGCGAGAAGGCGTCCGCATTGTCCGGGGTCAGCTTCAGCAGGAAGGCTGTGAGCGCGCGCACCTGAACATCGCTCAGATTGATGCGCGGCATGCGGCTGCCGGGATTGAGATCGGCCGGATTCTTGAGGTGGGCGATCATCTGGTCGCTGGATTTGAGGGCGCCGAGTTCGGCCAGATTGGGGCCCGGCTTGGGCTCGCCTTCCAACAGGTTGTGGCAAGTGGAGCAGCGTGCCTGCCGGAAATAGCCGGCGCCGGCGAGTTCCTCGGGTCCCAGTTGCAGCCAGCGGCTGGCGGCCAGTGCGGGCGTGCTCGCCTCGGGTTTGGGCGTGGTCACGACGGCCGCGGCCGTGAGCGAAGCCCAGCCCATCAACGACACCAGGACGATGCCCATGGCGGCCGTACGCCGCTGGATCCGGCGCGCCTGGGAGCGATCGAGGAAAGGCACCGCGAAAAGGAGGGCCACCGCAAGGGTTGGCAACAGCACGCTGCCGATCGGCTCGGCCGCTCCCTTGAAGAACTTCAGCGATTGAAAGAGAAACAGAAAATACCAGTCGGGGCGAGGAGTGTAAGTGCTGTCGGTCGGGTCGGCCATGCGCTCCAGCGGCGCCTGAGCGACGGCTGACAGAATGAACAGGATCACGAAGAATGCGAAGATGGCCGCGGTATCTTTGAACGCCTGGCTGGGGAAGAAGGGGCGATTGGGACGAGTGTCCGACGGGTCCGCTGCAACGCCGTGGCGCCGGACCAGGTAGACATGAATGCCGATCAAGCTGAAAGCTAGCGCGGGCAACAGGAGCGTGTGCGCGGCGTAAAAGCGCGCGAAGGTCACGGCGCCGACTCCGTTCTCGGCACCCATCAGCCGTTGCACGTAGCGCCCCAGTAGCGGCGCCTGCCCCGCGATTTCCGTGCTGACCACGGTGCCCCAGTAGGCCCGGTTATCCCAAGGCAGCAGGTAGCCGGTCAGCCCGAACGCCAGCGTGATCAGCAGCAGAAGCACGCCCACGATCCAGGTGGTCTCCCGCGGGCGCTTGTAGGCGCCGTAAAGGAAGACCTGGGCCATGTGGACCGCGACGACCACCACGATCATGCTGGCGCCCCAGTGGTGTAGCCCGCGGATCATTCGCCCGCCCGCGACGTCGCGGAGAATATAGTTCAAGCTGGTGTAGGCCTCACCCGCCGTGGGCGCGAAGTTCAGCGCGAGCAGAATGCCCGTGAACGCCTGGGTGACGAACAGGAAAAGCAGCACGCTGCCGAAAACCTGGGGCCAGCCACTGGAGGCCGGGACTTCCTCGGTCAGGAACGCGTGCAATGCGCTGGGAGCTCCGGTGCGATCGTCGAGCCACCGGAGGAGGCCCGGAATCATGAATGGGCGGCCTCCGGCGCCTGCGGCGGCTTCAGCCAGACCCGAGTGCCCTCGACCCGGACTTCATAGCGATCCAGGGGCCGCGGGGCCGGCCCGCTGAGCACTTGCCCGGCGATGGAGAAGCGCGAAGCGTGGCAAGGGCAGACGAACTCGTGGCTGGCCGCCGCCCAGCGATAGGCGCAACCGAGGTGCGTGCAACGGGGCGAGAACGCCGTGATCCCTCCTTCCGGATCCTTGACGACCCAGGCGCCGATCCTCTCCGTCAGCACTTTCCATCCGTCGGTGCGCCTGTGGGTGAGCGCGAGCTGGGCGGGTCTTTCGGGCTCGATATCGGCGAGGTCGCCCGCATCGATCCACTCCGTCTTTCGAACTCCCTCGGGCGCACGCAGGAGATAGCGCAGGGCCGGCACGCCCAGTCCAGCCCCGATGAAGGAAGCGAATCCGCAAATGGCGCCCAGTACGAATCCGCGCCGGTTCAATTGATTTCGCATGACACTCGCAGAGTAACAGCAGCTAAAGCGCTCGGTCGCAAAGGATTTGTCAGTTTTGTGTAAAACGCCCAAGAGCCGCGGAAAGCGGCGAGTTTCTACGCGGTAAAAGAAGTGTAAAAAGGCGCTCCAGTTACTGGCTTGTCGGGTTGTATTCGACTAACATCGAGATGCAGAGGGGACGCTCGTGCCGCACTCACGAAGGCTCATGTTTGCGTTGTTAGCCGCTTCCGCGGTTGCGTGGGCCGAGGAGCCGGGCACCGGCAACAGCTTTGTCGGCAGCGAACAGTGCAAGACTTGCCACGCCAACATCTGGTTCACGTTCTACAAAAACCCCCATTTCAGAAGCGTCGCATCGGGCAAGGAGAAGCCGGAGGACACCGGCTGCGAGAGCTGCCACGGCCCCGCGAAGGCGCACGTGGAGGCGCACGGAGGCAAGGCCACGATCGTGGCGTTCTCGGCGCTCCGGGCGGACGCGGTCCTCAATGCCTGCCTGCGCTGCCACAGCGCGGCGATCTCGCGCGCGAACATCCGGCGCTCGCCCCACACACAGAATGACGTGGCGTGCAACAACTGCCACTCCATCCACAAGGCTCAAACTCCGAAGTTTTTGCTGGCGCGTCCCGAAAGCGAGCTCTGTTATGGGTGCCATGCGAACGTGCGGGCCGAATTCTCGATGACGTTCAAGCACCGGGTCAACGAGGGGTTCATGACGTGTACCGATTGTCATAACCCGCACGGGGCCTTCCCGGCTACCTGGCGCATGGCGGAGCGGCCGCGCATGGTGGGGACCGCGCTGGCGAATGAAGAGCCCTGCCTGAAGTGCCATACCGACAAGCGCGGGCCGTTCGTCTACGAGCACCCGCCGGTGCGCGTGGAAGGCTGCGAGATGTGCCACTATCCGCACGGATCGACCAATTCGCGCCTGTTGCGCCGGCCAGTGGTTTTCACCATGTGCCTGGAATGCCACAATGGCGCCCCGCCGTTCGGCCTGCACGGGAGCGGCGATCCGCGGCCGTCCCAGACCCACAATATGACCGACCCTCGCTATCAGAACTGCACCAACTGTCACGTTCGCATCCACGGTTCGAATAGCGACTCTCTCTTCATGCGATGAGAAGGAAACTGCAACTCGCTTGTTGGACCGTCCTTCTGCTTACCGGCGCGCACTCGCGGGCGCAGCAGGTGGTGGCGCCGACCCCGGAAACCGTAGGCTCGCCGCGGGGATCTACATGGGACGACTACAACATCCTCGACTCTTTCGAGACGGGCTACCGGTTCGCCAGCGTGACCGGGAACCAGGACGAGTATCGCAGTTCGGTGAACTTCGGGGACGGCATCCGCCTGTTGAGCGGCGATCTCTCCCTGAACTCGAAAGACGGGCACGGGAGCTTGTTCGACCAGGCCGTGCTCTCCACCCGCGGGCTGGGCGGCGACCCTTACGAAGCGGCGACGTTGCGCATCGAGAAGAACCGCTGGTATCAGTACGACCTGCTGTGGCGACAAAACGACTACTTCAATCCGGGCCTGGTGACGGACGGAGCGAGCGGGTCGCACTTACTCGACACCACGTACACTTCGCAAAATCACGATCTGACCCTGCTGCCGGGATCGAAGATACAGTTCTTTCTGGGTTACTCGCACGATAATCAGTCCGGAGCCGGCATTTCGACGGTCCCCGCCTTCGACCCCACGTCGAGCTTCCCGGTGTTTGAGAACGTGCGGCGTACGCGCAACGAGTACCGGGTGGGAAACCAGGTGCGGTTTCACGGCCTCACGCTCAACTGGACTCACGGGTGGGAGGACTTCAAGGACGACACCGGCACTCAACTCAACGCAAGCGGGGCGGCGATTCCCAACACGGGCGCTGAACTGACCTCTTTTCTTGGCCCGCAGCCGACTCACGGCACCAGCCCCTATTGGCGTGTCGGTCTGCTCTACGACCACCACTTCTTCAGCGTCAACGGGCAGTTCACCGACACCGCGGGCCAGCAAGCCTACTTGCTGAATGAAAGCGCACTGGGCCTGGACCGCGTCGGCGCTGCCGCGAACCAGCAGGTGGCTTCCTTCGGCAGCGCGCAACGCCCGGTCACGACAGGCAACCTCACGGTCACCCTGCTCCCGACCGACCGCCTTACGATCGTGAACGAGACGTCGACCTACAACGTAAGAACCGAGGGCAACAGCGCGTATGAGGAAATTGACGACGCCACTCAAACGGCGAGTTTCGTGTTCTTCGAGTATCTGGGGATGTTCACGGTATCGAACCAGACGGAGTTCCACTATCGCGCCAAACAGTGGCTGGGCTTCTACGGTGGCTCTGACTATTCCCAGCGGCGCATCGACTCGGTGCAGGAAGCGCTCTCGCCCGGCGCGGCGCCGACGGTTTACGACCAGACCAACCGGCTGAATGCGGGGCGATTCGGGATCCGCCTGAACGCTCTCAAGGCGCTGACGATCACGGCCGAGGGCGAGATCGGGCGCAACAGCCTGCCCTTTGCCCCCAAGAGCGACGGCGCCTATCACGCTTTCACGGGCCGCGTCCGGTACAAGTTGCGCAATCTCGATCTTACGGCCTGGTCGCATGCGGACTACAACGTAAACGCCGTCTCGCTGACCGCTTACAGCTCCCACGCCCGCACGTATGCGGCCTCGGCGTCTTGGACGCCGGTGTCATGGCTGGGCCTGGATGCGAGTTACTCCAAGCTGCACCTCGACACCCTCGGCGGCATCGCGTACTTCGCGGGTCCGCTATCGGTTCAGGGCGAGCAATCGTACTATGTCAGTAACATCCATTCCGCGAATCTCGGCGTTCGATTCGAGGTGAAGAGGCTGGCGAGTGTCTACGTCGGGTACAGCATTGTGCAGGACACGGGGGACGGGCGGTCCAACCCTCTCGGCAACCAGGTTGATGCGAGCCTTCCGGCGCTCGAGGCCGCGCAGACCTTCCCCATGAGATTCCAATCTCCCATCGCGCACCTGTCCTTCCGTCTGGCGGAGAAGGTTCGGCTGAATGTGGGCTACCAGTATTACGGCTATCGGGAAGACTTCTACATGGACCAGAACTACCGCGCCAGTACCGGGTATACGAGCCTGCTATGGTCTTTCTGAAAGGGCGGCCTGGTGCAGAACGGCGAGGACGCGTGCGGCAACCCGGTCCCAGGAGAAACAACGGGCACGATCTAGCCCGGCGGCGCGCATACGGGCGCGCAAACCGGCGTCGTCGAGAGCGAGCGCCATGGTTCGCGCCAGGTCGCCGGCGTCGAGCGGATCGAACAGGAGAGCGGCGTTTCCGGTGGTCTCCAGAAGCGCCGGGGTGCGCGAGACCAGGACCGGAGTTCCGCACGCCATGGCTTCGAGCGCGGGAAGTCCGAAGCCTTCCGCGAGGCTGGGCAGGACGAGAAACAAAGCGCCGCGGTACATTGCGACCAACTCGTCGTCGCCGGCCACTTCGTGTCCGGGCGTTCCGGCCAGCACCAGTTTCAGGTCCGGGCGAGCCAGGCTACGGAAGGCCTCCAGCAGACGATCGAGGTTCTTGTGGGGGCGGGAATTGCCAACATACAGGATGTAAGGGAAGCCCGGCTCGTGGCGCGGGCCGTCCGTCTGGAACGGGTCGCCGACTCCATTGCCTACGTTCAGAACGCGCTCGGCGGGGAGCCCGGACCAGGCGAGGATGCGGGAACGGGAATGCTCGGAAACCGTCAGCACGCGAAACGCACGCCGGCACGCCGGCTTGACGATGGCTCGATAGTAGAGGCGCTTGGCCGGGGTAGAGACCTCGGGCGTCTCTATGTGGATCAGGTCGTGAATGGTGAATACGAACGGAGCGGGGCACAGCGGAGGCGGATTGAATCCCGGGGAGAAGAGGACGGCGGGCCGGCGCACCAGCACCTGGCAGGCGAGCCATAGCGGGTCGGCAAGCGAAAGGGGCCGTGGCCCGTTCTCGAGGCGCTCTTCTACAGGCAGGCGCCGGAGCACCTCGCTGGCAAAACGGCCGATCCCGTGGTGCCCCGTCCAGCGCGCGTCAGCGAGGAGTCTCATAGTGGTCCGCTCATGAAGATCGCGATTGTCGCGTCATTGTTTCCGCCCTATGCGATTGGCGGAGCCGAACACCTGGCCGCTCAACTGGCCGGGGCGCTCGACCGGCTGGGACACCAGGTGGACGTCATTTCGACTTGCGGGCGGTCCCAGCTTGGCGGCCAGCCTTACCAGGGCGAGATACGCGAGGGGATACGAGTGTGGCGAGTGGCGCCCCGGAATCTGTACTGGAGTTACGACAAACAGCGCGATCTGCCGGGCCGCCTGGCGCGCGCCTGCTGGCACGCCATCGACCTGTGGAATCCGTCGGTCATTCTCCCGCTGCGCCGGGTGCTGGACCAGATCCAGCCGGATGTGGTCAACACGCACAACATCGACGGATTCTCTCCGGCGGTGTGGCAAGTAGCTCGCAAATACACGCCCGCGGTCGCGCACACGCTGCACGACTTGCATCTGCTCTGCCCGCGCGCTACGATGCAGCGCCGCGACGGAACTATGTGCGAGAGCCTGTGCCGTTTCTGCGCCGTCTACACGGGCTACCACCGCCGCTTCCAGAAGCACGTCGGGATGCTGATTGCGCCGGCGCTGGCGACCGCGGAACTGCATCGCCAGGCCGGGTGGACGGAACCGCGGATCGAGATCATCCGCAACGGCGTCGATGTCCGGCCCGTGCCGCAGCCCGAGCGGGCGCCGTCCGACCCGTTGCGGGTTCTGTTCCTCTCCCGGCTCGAGCGCGAAAAGGGCTGCGAGACACTGCTGGCTTCCATCCCCGCGTTTGCAGAATCGTCGGAGATCGAGTTTCACGTGGCCGGCATTGGCACGCTCGAGAAACAGTTCACGGAACTGGCCGCGCGAGTGCCCAACGTCACCTGGCACGGCTTCGTCCAGGGCCGACGCAAGGAGGAGTTGTTCTCGCAGTGCGACGTGTTCCTGCAGCTCTCGGAGTGCCGTGAGAACGCGCCGTTGAGTCTCAGCGAGGCGAAGGCGCATGGGTTGTACCTCGTCGGCACTGCGGTGGGCGGGATTCCGGAGCTGATCGAGAACTCCGAAGCGGGGCAACTGATTCCGCCCGGCGACCGGCAGAAGCTGCTGGCGTCTCTGGAGAGAGTGTGCCGCTCCAGAGGGGCGATTCGCAGAGGCCGGGCCGCCAGAGCGCGGCGGAGCGCCGGATACGGCACGCGCCAGATGGCCGAGGCTTATGTGGAGGCGTACCGTTCACTGATCGCGCCTCCCGCCGCCATCACGAACGCGGCCACCAGCCACGGATAGAAGAAATTCAGGTTAACCCCCAGCAGAAATGCGAGCGGTTGAAAGCTGGCAGCCACGGCGAGAACGGCGGGTTGGCCCATCTTTCGGGAACGGGCCAGCGGCCTCAAAAGCAACGCCAGCAGGAAGAGCGTCAGAGGAATGCCGAACTCCGCGGCGGAGCCCAACAAACCCATGCCCGGCAAGTCCCACTCACTTACGGGCGGCAGGCTTTGAAGATACTCGGGATCGTTTCGCATAAGGGAGTAATTGCCCACTCCGATGCCGAGCAGGGGATGCGCGGCGATCATGCGGGGAACGATCGCGGAGGCCGCGATGCGGCCCATGATCAGGCTCGGATCGTCGGGACGGTAAGCCATCGCTTCTTCCAGATTCAGGTAGGCGTAGAAGTAGCCGAACACTTTTCCGCCGGCGAGGCTCAGGGATGCGATGAGCACCAGCGCGCACACGAGCGCCAGCGCGATCTTCTGGACACGGCTGCCGGAAAACAGCATCGCGACGCCGCACAGTCCCAGGGCCACGAGCAACCCCGCCTTGGACTGGCTCAAAGCGAGCGCGGCCGCGAGAACGGCCAGAATCGGCCAGCGCAGCGCGGGGTAGAGGGGCCGGAAGACGCGTGCGCGAAGCAGCAGGACGGCCGCCACGCTGACCAGGAAGATGCCGTAAGGACCGCCCTCGTTGAAAAAGCCGCGCACCCGCTGGTCCGGTCCGTAGACGGCAAAGGTTGCGTGGCCAGATGCTCTTACGAGAGCCCAGGCCGCGGTGGAAACGCACGCGCTGACGGTTCCGGCCCAGACGTATGCATCCAGCGCTAGGCGAAACAGAGCCGGCTGCAGCCGTAGCGTCCGGGCAACGCGAAGCATGAAGTAAGCCACCAGGAACAGCTCGAAGATGCGCGAGAGTGATATCCAGAGCGGCTGCTTCAGCACGGAGACGCCGGGCGGCGTGTAGAAGGACAGGCGCAGAGACGCGAGGGATAACGCGGCACAAAGGCAGAGCAGCAGCAGGTAGCGCCCGCCGACATCCCGCCACAGGCCGTAAGCCGGGACCCTTAGACCGCGACTCACGAAGGCTGGCACGGCCATCGCCAGGCACAATGCTTGCAGGACCTCGAGGATCTGCACGTCGCCGATCTTGGCGACCGGAGCGGCGCTCAACAGGACGAACGCGAGGAGCCATCCGGCCGCCATCCTCAACTCCTCACGGCGCGCCGCGCCGACCAGGCCAAGCCGCAAACGAGCAAAACCGCGCCGGCAACGTTGGCCGCCGCCGCTCCCAGCGCGCCGTAACTTGCGGACAGCCAGGCCGTCAGCGCCACATTAAAGAGCGCGGCGGCGAAAACGGTGCGGCTCACCAGCGAATCCAGGCCGAGAACGAGCAGCGTCTGGACACCGATGAGGTTGACGAGGGCCAGCAGGAACGGCAGCGGCGACAAGCAGCGGAGCACAGCGGCGGAGCGCAGGAACCCGTGCCCCCACAGAGCGAGGCCCGCCGGGCCGGCGACTGCGAAGGTAGCCACGGACACAGCCAGCGCCGGCAATCCGATCCAAACATAACTCCTGCGCATCAGCCGGGCCGTCAGATGCGGCGAACGCGTTTTGAGGCTGTTGAGGTGAGGGTACAACGCCTGGGTGACCGGATTGAGTAGAGAGCTCAGCGCCCGGATCACCTTGTCCGCGGCGCTGTAGTAGCCGACTTCTGCGGCGCCGGCAACCAGGCCCAGCACGGTGATGGTGGCGGTCGCATTGAACACCAGCGCGGAGTTGGCGACGAAGGCGCTCCAACCCTCCCGGAGCACGCCGGCGATTTCCGAAACGGCAGGCCGGTGGAAGCCATGGCGCAGCTTTCTCCATAGCACCGGCGCGACCAGGATACCGGCTAGGACCGGAACGGCGCCCTGCACGGCTGCCGCCCTTACGTAGTGATCCGGATGGCGCACCAGGAGGAAGAGCGCCGGAATCGTCAGGACCCGCGCCGAAGAGTGCGCCGCCGTGACGTACTTCATCTGCTCGATGCCCTGGAAGAACCAGACCGGGAAGATAGCGGTTCCGATGACGGTCAGAAACGCCGCCGCGTACAGCGTGGCCGCCGCTCGGAGCGGTGGCGCCGCCAGAACCAGGGCGCTCAGCGCCAGAGCGCAGCCAAACGCGAGCGCGAGCCGGGCGGCTGCGGTCCGCCAGAAGATGTGCGACAGAGCTTCGGAGTCGTGGCGGTGGACGGCCACGGCCCTGGTGGCGCTGAGAAGAGAGCCGTAGTCGGTCAGCAGGTCGAAGTAGACGATCAGCGCCTGCGCGAACGCGAGCAATCCGAAATGCGCCGGGCCGAGCACGCGCACCAGATAGGGCACCGTGGCCAGAGGCACTGCGTAGTTCATGACCTGCAGAATGGAGAGCGCCGCGACGTTCGAGCGCAGGCGGGCGGGCTGGATGGCGGGCTGTTCGGCGACGGTGTTCATCGCGCCGGCCTCATTCTCACCCGGTAGTCCTGGAGCAGCACGAAGAGGCTGGCGGCGATCAGCGCCAGCAAGCCGCCAACCAGAACGAACAGCGTCCGCGGCGGCCAGCTCTTCCTGTCCGGCGCCACCGCACTGTCGACCACCTGGACCAGCGGCGCTTCCCTGGCTTCGTCGATGCGGGCGGACTCGTACTGCTTTGCCAGCAGCTCGAAGAGCGTCTCTTGATACTTGAAATCGCGCATCTTGCGCAGGTACTCGAGCTCGGTCTCCGGGATCTTGCGCGCGGGCACGACCAGCTCTTCGCCGCTGCCCGCTTCGAGCTTCTGCAACTGCTGGTGCAGCCCCGCCAGCGTGGTCTCCATGACCTGAACCTGGGGATTGTCTCCGGTGGCGTACATGCGCATGCCCTGCAACTGAACTTCACGCGCCGCGATCTCCGCACGAAGCGAGGCGATGGAGCGCATGAGCGCTTCGGACTGGCCCGAGGGGAACACCAGGCCGCTTGACTGCTGCATCTTCTTCATGGCGATTTCGGCATCCGCCAGCGAGTTTCTCTCCTCAGCCAACTGTTGCTCGAAGAAAAGCCGGCGCTGTGCGGCGGAGGTGAGTGCCAGGCGCGAATTCCGGTTGTGTAGCTCGTCCACGTAGGCGTTGGCGATTTGAGCGGCGCGGGTGCGGTCGCGATCCTCGATGCGGATCCGGATGAGCAGGTCCTTGCCGGTCTCAATGCTGCTATGGCGCTCCAAAGCCTTGCGCGTGCCGATCAGGCTTTTTGACCCATAGACCTGCTGGAGCCGGAACCTGGCGATGAGCGCATCGGCGATGGTGCGGCTCTTCAGAATGCCGATGTACAGTTCCGCTGGGTTTCTCAAGAGCCCTCCGGCAAGGCCCGAGCCGAGCCCGCCCAATCCGGCCAGACCGGCAGGCGATCCCATCATCAAGAGCTGGGAGGACTGATCGGACTGAGGCGGCAGGATCACCGCTTCGGCGGTGTAGCTCGCCGGGATGAGGAGCGCGACGGCGGCGGAAGCAGCCATGGCCGCCAGCGTGGCGCCCGCAAGCAGGCCCTTGCGGCGGCCGAGCACGGCGGCGATGTCCAGCAGGGAAACCTCAGGCTCGGCGGAAGCGGCGCTGGTGTGCATCGCCCCCGTCGAGCCTGCCGTCTCCCCCCGAGCGGTCACTGCTCCCAGCCCGTTTGATCCTTGGGATGCCATTTCGCCTACTTCAAGATGCTGATCGCTGCTGCGCCCAAACCGAACTGGGCGAACACCTGCGACCAATCCTTGAGCCCCTTGAGGACGGTCGTCTTGTTGATTTGTTCCGGAACGACGATCGTGTCGCCCGGATTCAAGCGCAAGCCTTCGAAGCGCTGCGCCAGCGGGCCGTTCCACCACGCCTTGCTGACCACGGAACCGTCCGCACGGATGAGAAACGCGTGGCGCGCGTCGCCGGTGCGCGTGGCGCCGCCGGACTCCCGCAGGTAGTCGCCGAGCCGCTTGTCCGGCTCATACAGAAAGGACAAGCCGTTGTACACGCTGCCCACGACGTTCACGAAGGACGGCCGGCTGGGGACGGTGAAGACGTCGCCGTCCTCCAAGACAAGATCGGGCAAGGCCTCAGGGCCCGGAAGCCTGGGATCGAGGTCGAGGACGATGCGGCCGGTGGCGCGCACCTCACGCAGCTTCTGGACGAGCTCGCGTTGCTCGGCGACCTGGCTCGTGGCCGCGGCGGCCTCTTCCGGCGAGAGCACCGAGCCGCGCAAATTCGCCGCCGAGGAGGCTGCTTCCCGCTCGAACGAATTCGCGAAATCGCCCAGCCGCTGCTGCTGCTCGAAGCGGCTCGATTCGCGCAGGAACTCGGAGCCGAATAGATAAGCCTGGGGCGTGAGTCCACCGGCGCGTGCGACGAGATGGTGCAGGTTTTCGCCGGGCTCGACGCTATAGACGCCCGGCGACACGAACTCGCCCTCCAGGCGGACGTATCGCGTCTGCATGCTCTGCGGCACGCGAACATCGGCAGTGGAGAAGATGGTGACAACGTCGCCCGGCTGGAGCGGCAGATTCTCGGATTCGTCGCCTTCGAGGACCGCTTTGTCGAGCCGGAACGGAATCAGGCTGGTGCGGAGGTCCTTGGGATCGCGGCGCTCGATCACCGCGTAACTCCAGTTCACCTCCAGGGGATTCCGTTCCACGCGATTCCTGGCGGTGCCATTTGCCGCTCCGGCGTTCGCCGCGCCAATCGAGCCCGGCGCATTCGTTTTGGAGCCGGTTCTCGGTTCGGACGGCATTGCAGCGGCCGGGACGTCCGTCCTCCTGGCTTCGAAAATAGGCCGGGGCTGGCCGCGGGCGGTGCCATCCGTAGCGGCGAGGCCGTCGGAGGAGGCCAGCATCACGTTGTCCTCGGGCTGCCGATCGGGCGGCGCCAGCCGGTTGCGAGTGCGCCAGTAATCGCGCGTCAGGAGGGCCAGGCGGTCGGGGATCAGATCGCGGATTCTCATGCCCGGCCGCCAGGGCATGCGGATGGGGTCGGCCACATTGCCGCGGAGAGTCACGGCATTCTCGAAGCGGGGAACGATGGCCAGCACGGAGATCAGGTCGCCGTTCTGGAGCCTGGTGGCCGAGTCCAGCGGCACCTGCATCACCCGGCGCGACGAATCGTCGATGCGTTCGATGGTGGCTTCGCGCCGGGCCGCGACGGGAGTCAATCCGCCCGCAAGTTCGAGTGCGTGGGCCAGCGTGCTGCCCGGCTTGAGCTCGTAGATGGCGGGTGTGTTCACGCTGCCGGTTACGGCTACCTGCGGGCCCACGGGCGGGATGTAGATCACGTCGCCGGAGAGGAGGTGCACATCCTTGGACTTGTCACCGTCGAGGAGCAGATCGTACAGGTCGAATTCGGTGACCACCTTATCGAGCCGCGTGAGGCGAATGCTGCGCATGGAGCCGCGGGAATCGGGACCGCCGGAAGCGAATACGGCGTTCACCAGGGTGCTCAAGGCGCTGATGGTGTACGCGCCGGGCCGCCGCGCGTGGCCGACGACCAGCACCTGTATGGAGCGCAACTGCCCCATGTTCACGCTGAGATCGAAGTTGTGAAACACGCGGCCGATGGCGGTCTTCAGATAGTCGTGGATCTGGCCGAACTTCAGGCCTGCGACGTTCAGCTCGCCGACCTGCGGAACGTAGATCGCGCCGGAACGGTCCACCACCGGCGACACGCTGAGGTCGATCTGTCCCCAGGCGCGAATCATCAACCGGTCGCCTGGGCCGAGCGCGTAATCGGGAGTCACGGGAACGCGGTCGGCCGGAGCGAAGGTGCTGGGAACGTCCTGAAACAGGCTCTGCCCGAAGATCGGAAGGACATGCCCGATGGACTGCTCGACGAACTTCTGGAATTCGGTTGGCTCTTCGGGAGCGAGCGGCCGGCGCGGGGCCGGCGCGGGCTGATCGGCCGGTCTACGGCGGTCGAGCGTTTCGGTCTGGAAAGGCGCGGCGCTTTGATCGCGAATGACCGGAATGCGAGGAGCGGACACGTCTTGCCGGTTGGACTGGCCGAGAGAGCGGGATGCGGCGTCACAGCGCGGGTCGTCGATGTTCTCCGGTGCGCTGCAGTCCGGCATAGTTTGCTGTTGCTGGCCGCGCGAGACCGCGGCCCCGAGCAAGAATCCCAGAAGCGTGATCGCAGGCAGGCGCATCCTCATCCTCCGACTCCGGTCCTTGCGCGGGGAATAACGTACGGCAGACGGGGAGCGCTCGCCGCGAGGCCCAGCATTTCCCCCATACGGCGTTGAAACCGCGACTCGGAAAAGCGGGACGCCCAAGTCTGCAAGGCGAGCCTGTGAAAGGATGCCTCAGTCCGTTCAAAGGCGCCTACCGCCTGATCGAGCGGCGCCTCCCCGGGTTCCTGATAAAAGACCCCTGCCGCCGGTTGGAGTGGAACCGCCTCCAGAACGCCTCCGCGGCCGAGCGCAATCACGGCCTTCCCGCTGGCCATGGCCTCCACGGCGACCATGCCGAAATCCTCCTCGCCGGGCATCAGAAGGGCGCGGCAGCGGGCATAAAGATCGCGCAGCTCGCCCGCGCCGACCCGGCCGCAAAACTCCACATTCGGTTTCGCCAGGTGCTTGAGACGCCGGTACTCCGGGCCCAGCCCGACGATCTTCAGGCGTCTGCCAGTCCGCGAGAACGAGCGCACTGCGTCTGCCACGCGCTTATAGGCGACCAACTCGGATACCAGCAAGTAATAGTCGTCCGGCGGCCGCCACGAGAACGTCTCCACGGGTACCGGAGGATGAATGACTTCCGCCGGCCGGCGGTAGGCGCGCCAGATCCGCCGTTGGACATTGATGCTGTTGGCGACGAATTCGTCGACGCGGGCCGCGGTGGCGTGGTCCCACACACGGAGCGGCGCGGCAAACGCTCCAAGTGCAATCTTCTTCCAGAGCGAGGGTGTCCAGTCGTGCAGATAGGCCGGGTAAAGATCCCATAAGTACCGCATGGGTGAGTGGCAGTAACATACGTGCCGCGTGTTCGACCCGGTGAGAACCCCCTTGGCTGGCCCGGACTCGCTGCTGATCACCAGATCGTATCCCCGCAGGTCCAGCGATTCGAGCGCAAAGGGAGCTAGCGGCAGGAGGTCCCGGTACCAGCGCCGAAGCGGGTTGAGGAAGGACGCGGTGACCGAACGCGAACGGATCAGAGGCGAGACCGCGCTCGGATCGTAGAACAACGTGAACAGGTCCGCGTCCGGCAGAAGGCGGCACAACGCCTCCACGACGCGCTCGCCGCCGCGCATGTTCAGCAGCCAGTAGTGTACGATCGCCGCGCGCATGAGCTAAGTGGGCCCCTCTTGCCCCATTCAATCGCCAGTGTACAGCCTGCCGCGTCGAATGTTGTCTTATGTGACTGCAAAATCACAGAAGTTTTACAAGTTCGGCGTGGCGGCAGTGCGCGGCGACGCGCGCCGCGGCGTTTTACCAGTTTTTTACACTCTCTCAATTACTCCACCGGGAAGCGCCGGATATTCTCAATCGTGATGAGTGTTTCCCAGTCGGGCTCGCACGTTTCATCCGCGTGCGACCCCTTGCTTGCATCCATGCATCTGCACCATTTTGGGGAGTTCTACCCCTACGGCTTTCCGGCCGTGATCCGGTCGAACTCCCCTCTTGTTATCTCCGCGGCCCGCGAAAACTGGGGCGCCGTTGCAAAACGGTTCGGCGAAGTACCGGTTGAGGTCCGCTGCATGGTGGCCGAGAGCGGGGCCACGGAGTGCCCGCCGACGCCTGTATGGCGCGCACAAGGCCACCTCCTGACCGCCATCGCCGATCGGGAGAACTACTTCTGCTGCGACCTTCAGCGCGGCTTTGGATTTGCCTGGGTAACCCCGGCGACCGTGGCGGACGGCGGCTATTTTCGATACTCCGTCCTCGAAGGGATCGCCACCACCCTGATCGAGACCCTGTACCTCGCCTCCGTCCATGCCGCGTGCCTGGTGCTGGACGGACATGGGGTGCTGCTGGCCGGAGACTCGGGCGCGGGTAAGTCGTCGCTGGCATACGCCTGTGCGCGCCGGGGCTGGACTTACTGCTCCGATGACGGCAGTTCGCTCGTGCGCCGCGGGAGCGGGCGCACAGTGATTGGAAATCCGTCCCTTTTTCGATTTCGCTCCACGGCGGGCGAGCTGTTCCCCGAATTCCGGGGAATGAAAGACCACCGGCGCGGCAACGGCAAGCCGACGATTGAAGTCAGCACCTCGTCGCTGCCTACAATCCGCACTACACCCGAAGCGTCCGTCGACTATCTCGTGTTTCTGGACCGTAGCGCCGGCGGCGACGCTCGACTGCATCGGATTCCGGCAGCGGAAGCCCTGAAGCGGCTGTACTTCTGCCCTTGGCCCACGGAGCTGCCTTCCACTGGGGAGCAGCGCGCGGCCGTCGAGCGCCTGGCAGGGGCGCCGGCGTATGAGCTTCACTATCGCGACCTGGACAGCGCGGTAGATGTTTTAAGCAAACTCGTTCGCGGAGGACTGCAATGAAGACGCTGAGTCATGCACTGTTGATGGGGGCGCTCTCCGTTTCAATCGCTTTGGGGCAGGCTGCTTCGGGGTCGGTCGCGGGGCAGGTCAAGGACGAATCGGGCGCCGCGCTGGCGGATGCCCGCGTAGTGGCGCAGCAGGAGAACACCGGGTTCACGCGAAGCGCCGTATCGGACCAATTCGGCGTCTATCGGATCGACCAGTTGGCACCCGGGACTTACTCGTTGGAAGTTCGGCGCGACGGCTTTCGCACCGCGGTAGCCTCGCACGTAACCATCGAGGTCCAGCAACAAGCTAAGCTCGACTTCAGCCTGAAGGTCGGAGGCGCGCACGATTCGGTCGAGGTCCAGGCGAACGTGTCTCCCCTCCAGACCGAGGACAGCGCCATCGGCTATCGCATCGATGCGGACACGCTGACGCAACTGCCGCTCGATGAGCGCAACGTGAGCGCTCTGGTGACTCTGGGCCCGGGCGCGATCCCGCGGCAGCTCGGCGGTTTCACCCACGACGTCGATAACGACATACAGCAAGGCACGCGCGGCTCCGTGGCGCTGAATCCGCCTATCAATGGCGCCCGGCCCTCCATGAACTCCTTCCTTCTGGACGGCGCCTACGACACGGACCGCAACGCCTTCGCGATCGTGATCCAGCCGCCCATGGAGGCCGTCCAGGAATTCCGCATCCAGTCCTCGCTGGCGCCGGCTCCGTTCGCGCAATCCGGCGGCGGCGTGATGGATGTCATCACCAAATCGGGAGGCCATGAGTTTCATGGCGGTCTGTTCGAGTACTTCCAAAACGGAATCACGGACGCGCTGAACTATTTCGACGATCCCACTCTGTCCCGGCCCACCGTCCGGGAGAACCAGTACGGCGGCTCCCTGGGTGGCCGGCTGCCGGTCCCTTCCACGTTCTTCTTCGTGACCTACGAGGGATTGCGCAGCGACCAGGCGACGCCTTCTCTGCAACTGGTGCCCGGGGCCGCCGTGCGCGGCGGCGACTTCTCCCAGGGGAACCTCATCCACGACCCGCTCAGCGCACCCACCCAGGCCGCCAGGACTCCTTTCCCGGGTAACGTCATTCCAGCGTATCGGATCGATCCCATCGCGAAGGCTTATCTGGCCCAGTTCGAGCCGCTGCCCAACCGGCCCAATAACCCCTCGAGTAACTATGTGGACGGCACGCCGAGCACCAGCAATCACGATGAGCTCTCCGCCAGGATCGACCACCAGTTCGCGAACGGCGGTCTGCTGTTCGGCCGGTACACCCTCAACGACGAGGGAGGAGGGATCGGCGGGAACTTCCCGCTGCGGCCCACCGACGAGCAGCTTCGCGCCCAGCAGGTTGTGCTGGGCCACACGATCGGCGGAGCTTCGTGGAGCAACGAACTGCGGCTGTCATTCTTGCGCTTGCGGCTGCTCGATGTCCCGATCAATGCGGGGAACCAGAACATAGCGGCGCAACTGGGCATCTCCAATCCGCCCATGGATCCCTCGGCCTTCGGCCTGCCGTATTTCTTCCTCACCGACTACTCCACGGTAACCGACGATCCCACCTTGCCGCAGACCCAGCGCGACAACACCTGGGACTCCTCCGACACGGTGTCCCTGGTCCGCGGGCGCCACACCTATAAGTTCGGGGTCGATTGGATCCATTTCCAGTTGAATTATCGCCAGAGCAATAACATCCGCGGCGAGTACGATTACACTGGCGGATTCACGGGCAACGGCGGTTCCAACACGGGCGACGCCTTGGCGGATTTCCTCCTAGGCTACCCCGCCCAAACCGAGCGCACCGTCGGCAACTCTCAGGCGTATCTGCGGAACAACACCTTTTCCGGCTTTGTAGGACAGGACTGGCAAGCCAGCAGGGACCTCACCGTGACCATGGGCGTGCGGTACGAATACACCTCGCCGTTTACAGATGTCGGCGGAAACTTGTGGAACCTCGACTATTCGACGCTGCCCCAGCCGCCGACGCTGGTGAACGTCTCTCGCGCCTACGATCCGAACTACCTCGACTTCGCTCCGCGCGCGGGGATCGCCTGGCGTCTGCCCGGATTCCTTTCCACTCATGGCGACACCGTCTTTCGCGCCGGCTACGGCATCTACTTCAGCCCCGAGATGGCCGTGGAGAGCTACGACTTGACACTAAACCGGCTGGTCAACCAAATGAACACCGCCGATGCCACCGCATTGCCCGTGCTGACTACGGCGAACGGGTTTCCCGTCACTTCGAGCACCGGCTTCCCCACTTACTTCGGGCTGGACAACCATCTGCCGACCCCTTACGTGCAGCAATGGAATGCGGGTTTCCAGCGGGAGCTGTCCGGCGCGGTTGTTTTCGAGGCCTCCTATGTGGGCAGCAAAGGCACGGACTTGGGGATGTTCCGCCGCTTCAACACCGCGCTGCAGACCGAGACCGGAGCGGATCTGAATCCACGGCCGGGAGTCCTGCAGTTGCTGCGGACCTGGCCCACGCTGGGTCCAATCGACCAGGTGCAGCACATTGGCAACTCCTCGTACAATTCGCTCCAGCTCAAGGCGGAGAAGCGCTTCGCCAAGTCGCTCAGCTTTCTGGCCAGCTTCGTGTGGTCCAAGTCCATCGACGATGAAGACGCCATAGTCCCGAGCTTGTTTGCAAACGCGGGCCCGCAGGACGAACGCAACCTGCGCCTGAATCGGGGCCTGTCCTTCTTCAACGTGCCCCGGAGGTTTAGCGCGGAATTCGTGTACCGGTTGCCGAGTCCCCAGATGCTTCGCCGCCTGACCGGCGGGTGGGAGTTGAGCGGCGTCATCACCCTTCAGGACGGCACTCCCCTGGATCCGTTCTACAGCGCGCTCAACATCGCCAATGCCGGAACCATCAGCCGGCCGAACGTCGTTCCCGGCCAGTCGATCAGCCTGCCCGCGAGCGAGCGCACCCCCGACCACTGGTTTAACACCGCGGCCTTCAGCCAGCCCGCGCCGTACACGTTCGGCGACGCCGGCCGCGACATCATCCCCGGCCCTGGTAACGAGGTGATCGACCTCGCGCTGCACAAGCGCTTCCCGCTCGCGGAGCGCCTGGGTCTGGAGCTCCGGGCCGAGGGATTCAACGTGTTCAACCACCCGAATTTCGGCATCCCGGATCCGTTCCCGGACAACGGGCCGTTCTTCGGGAAGATCCTGAGCGCCGGTGAGCCCCGGCGCCTGCAATTCGCGGCGCGGCTCGATTTCTAATGGCTCTGCCGCTGCCTGGCGTCGAAACGGCCAGGGCCGCCTGGAGCCGTCACGACATCCTTCAGGCCCGCGTTCCGAACCACGCCCTGGCTGTGCTGGAGGCGCTGCGGTTTGACGGCAACAGCAGCCGCCTGGCGGCGCTCGACGAGGCGGCCCACCGCAAGGCGCTCGAGTTCTGCGACCGCGCGCAGCTCACTCTGCTCCTCAACAGCCTGTGCCGCGACGCGCTGCCCGGCTGGGTGCAGGAGCGCATAGACCGCAACCTCGCCGGCTACTCGCAGCGCTTCGAACGGCTGAAGCGATCGCTCTTCGAAATCGCGGACGTTCTCGCGGCCCGTGGCATCGATTTCGTGTTGGTGAAAGGGCTGGCGCATGCGCCCGATTTCACGCCCGATGCGCTGCTGCGCGCGCAGGGCGACATCGATATCTGGGCCGAACCGGCCGCGGCGGCCGCGGCTGCCGAAGCTCTCGGCGAGATCGGCTACGTTCCGGTATGCGCTTCGGAGGGCCGCCACCTCGCGCCCATGTCGCGCGAGACCGAGTGGGAATGGCGCGGGGACTTCTTCGCGCCCGACCTGCCCATCTCCGTCGACGTTCATTACGAGCTGTGGGACTCGCGGGCCGAACGCATTCCCGCCCCCGGAGAATCGGATTTCTGGGAGCGGCGCACCGCGGCCTGGGTGGACGGCCATCCGGTCCAGGTGCTGTCTGCTCCCGATGCGCTGGCCTTCGCCGCGCTCCACCTCCTGATGCACCTGTTGCACGGCGACCTGCGGTTGCAGCGGGCGTGGGAGATCGCTCGTTTCCTGGACGCGCGCGCGCGCGACGACGCTTTCTGGGCCCAATGGCGCAACTCCCATTCCGATTCGTTGCGGCGCCTCGAAGCCGTCGTCTTTCAACTGGTCGCGGACTGGTTCGGCGCGGCCTTGTCCCCGACGGCGGAAGAAGCAATCGGGGCGCTGCCCGAAGACGTGCAACTGTGGATCGAGCGCTACGCGCTCTCGCCCGTGGAGGCGCTGTTCCATCCCAACAAGGACGAGATCTGGCTGCATGTCTCGCTGGCGAAGGGCCTCCGCGACAAGTACTCGATATTTCTGCGCCGGGTTCTGCCGCTGCGGGTGCCAACGCAGCCGGCGACCCAGGCGGCCACCGCATCGCAGGTGAAACTCAGCGTCCTGTACGCCGCCCGCCGCGCTCTGCACCATGCGCGCACTCTGGCGCCGGCTCTCGCGGGCGCGGCCAGGTGGCAGTGGGCGCGAACGCGGATCGACGGCGCCTTCGTCGAGTACCAGGTCGCCGCCGCGCTCTTTTGCATCGGCGTGGTCATCTTCCTGCTGCTCTACAACGTGTACCTGCTGGGGCTCGGATACCGCGAAAACGTGCTCGGCCACATCGCCAGCGCCATGAGCGTAGGCACGCTGTGCGGTTCCTTGCCGGCGGCATTGATCGCGCGCCGTTTCGGCCTGCGGAACACGCTACTGACGGCGATTCTGGGAGGCGCGGCGGCGGCCTGCCTGCGCGTGCTGGCGGTGGGCGAACCGTGGCTGCTGGCGACGGCATTTCTAAACGGACTCTGTCTTTCGCTGTGGGCCGTCTCGTACCAGCCCGCCATCGCGGGCGCGACCAACGAGCGCAACCGCCAGTTCGCATTCAGCTTGTCGAGCGTGATCGGCATGTTGGAGTGCGTGGTCGGAGGAATGCTCGGCGGCTGGCTGCCGGGCCTGCTGGGCCGCTTCGCCCATTCGCTCAGTGTGGTCGGCGCCGAGAGAGCGGCGCTGCTGGTGGCCTCGGGGACCATCTCCCTCGCCGCCCTGCCGGCCGCGCGGCTGCGATTCGCACCGCTTCCGAAAGAGCGATCGAAGATCTACCCGCGCAGCCGGTTCCTCTTCGTATTTCTGTTCTCGCTGTGCTGGTGGAGCGCGGCGGTGAGCGCATTCCATCCGTTCTTCAATGCATTCTTCGTGCAGCGGATGCGTATGCAGGTGTCTCGCATCGGCCTGGTGTACTCGGGCGCTCAATTCGTGCAGGCCATGGTGGTGATGACGGGCCCGCTGGTGTTGAGGCGGCTGGGGCAGGTGAGAGGCATCGCCTGGATGCAGTTCGGGACCGCCTGCGCACTGGCCGCACTGGCCTTCAGCCGTCAGGGCGGCGTGGCCGCCGTCTGGTACGCCGCGTACATGTCTCTCCAGTACATGAGCGAGCCCGGTCTGTTCAGCATGTTGATGGAGCGGGTCCGGCCGGGTGAGCGCAGCGGCGCGTCGGCGCTGTATTTCCTGGTGACCTCGCTGATGGGGAGCCTCTCGGCATTCGTGGCGGGCAGCGCCATCGCGCGCTTCGGCTACCCGTGGCTGCTTATCGCATCGGCGGCGCTGGCGACCGTGGCGGCGCTGCTGTTTCGAACTCTCGTCCCGAGGGAGAACTGCTCGATGGCCTCGATCACCTCTTGCTGATACCGGTCCAGCGTGTAGCGCCCCCTCCACGCGGTCCGCGCTCGATCCACAACTGCGTTGACCGCGCGCGGATCCATCAACAGGACGGAGCGGATTCGCGCTGCCAGGGCCGCGGCGGACCGCGCCTCTGCCAGGAACCCCGTCTCGCCGTCCTGAACCAACTCCGGGATACCGCCGGCAGGAAAGGCGACCACGGGAATGCCGGCCGAGAACGCCTCGAGGACGACGCGCGGTGTAGAGTCGCTATCGGAGGACGGCACCACCAGCAGATCCAGTTTCGAGAACGCGGCGCCGATATCCTCCTGCCATCCCAGGAATTCGACCGGCAATCCGCGGCTTTCGGCTTTCACTTCTTCGAGGTACCGAGGTCCCGAGAACAGGGGCGCGCCGATTACGGAAAAGTGGCTCTTCGGAAACTCCGCCGCCAGAGCTCGGGCCGCTTCGACGAACTTCAGTTGGCCCTTCTCCGGCTCGACTCTTCCAATGACGCCGATGTTCCAGGCCCCGGCAGCCTTTCGCCGCCGGCTTGGCAATGTGGGCTCCGAAACGCCGTTGTAGAGGACGCGCTGCCTGTCGGCGGCCACGTATGGCAGTAAGGGTTCCGCGGCGAACCGGCAGCAGGCAATCAGGCTGGCGCGCGACCATCTCAGCGCTGCGCCCGCGAGGCGCACCGCCGCCGGCTGCACCAGCCGGTGGTGAGAATGAAACACCAGTGGAATCGCGCGGGCTCGTGCGACCAGCCCCGCAGCCGGGAGGAGCCGCGGACCGTTCACGTACAGCAGGCTGGTCCGATGGCGCTCCGTCAAATCGAAAACACCCCGCAGCATGGGCAGGCCCTCGCAGCCGTACCGGACGAAGTCGGCCAGCCCCTTTCGGCCCGGCGTGTAATCGCCGCAAGGGACGAAGTCCACGGGGAACCCGCTGGCGCGGAGTTTCCCGGCGTAGCTGCCGTTGCCGGGCAGGACGACGCGGGCGTTCCACCCGCGGCTTCGGATGGCGGGCAACAACTCGAGAAGGCTGCGCTGCCCGCCTCCCATGGTGCGGAACTGATCGAGGAACAGGATGTTCACCAGGCGTCCTTCCCGGTGAAGACCCTGGGGATGGTAGCGAGCAGAATGGCCAAATATAGGCGGACAGACGCCTTGCGGACCAGGAACAGATCGAGTTTCCGGCGCCGGCGGTGGCTCAAAGAGCTCCGCCCTCGTATCTGCCACAGCCCAGTCAGCCCGGGCTTGACGCGTAACACCTTGGCCGCATCGCGGCCGTAGTGCTCCAAAAGCTCTTCGGCGGTCATCGGCCGCGGGCCGACCAGCGACATCCTGCCCTCGACTACGTGCCACAGTTGCGGCAACTCGTCAATGGAGAACTTGCGGCAGAACGCGGCGAAGCGGCTGGTGATCCGCGGGTCCTTGGGATTCTTGAGCTCCGGCACCGGCTCCGTTCTCAGACGCTCAATGAGACCCCTTCTGCGAGCGCCTGCCGCCGCGGCGTTGGACCACATGCTCCGGAACTTGAGGACCCACAGCGTGGCGCCGCCCTGGCCGACCCGGGCGTGGGCGACGAGCGGCGGGCGCCGCGACAGGAACCAGATGACGATCCCGGCCACTGCAAGCAGGGGCAGAAGCACGGCGAGCAGTGTCGCGGCCGCCAGCCTCTCGCCGATCGCGACGGCTGCCCACGCCGGCGCCGCATCCGCGGTTTTCTCGATCCCGGGTAGAGTTTCCGGGAACGTGAGTGTCTGAGTTCCAGGGTCCAGTTCGGAGTAGCTCAAGCGAAACCCTCCTGGACCCAGAGTAGGATTTCACCTCGAATACACTGGTTGCGCAGCGGTAAAACTCCTGTAAATCTGGGCCCCCCCTTTCAGCTTCTTTCGCGAAGACTCAATACGAGATCGATGGCGGCAGATGCACCACGTCGGCGCGAGGCTCCGCCAGCGGTCCGGCGAGAGGTCACTCCCGGCTGGCGACGTAGCTCGGCTATTGGGAGCTAACGGGAGTTTGCGGTGTGCTCAGGGATCTGTGCAGGGTTTTGGTTGCGGGGGGTGGATTTGAACCACCGACCTTTGGGTTATGAGCCCAACGAGCTACCAGACTGCTCCACCCCGCATTGTCATCCTAGCGCATGCCGGGGCGCGGGTCAATCGGTGTTTTCATTTCAAGGTGTTTTCACCGCTCGTCGTGCGGGCCGTTCAGCGACTGGCCGGCGTGGTCCGGATCGTCGAGGGCATTCGCCAGGAACTCGGCATCCACCCGGGCCTGGAGGATCACGGTCTCGCTGGGTCCGAACGTGGCGATGAGCATCCGCCAGTCCCGGCCCTCCGGGCGGGCGTAAATATAGACCCACTCGTGGCTGCGGCGCGAGCGGACGCGGATCACGGAGCTCCACTGCTCGCCGCCGGCCCGCTTCACGATGGCGTCGAATCGGCTGCTGTCGGGTGGCGGACCGTCGCGCGTCTCGAAGATCGCCATGTCGAAGTCCTTCACGCCCTCGGGCTGCGCGACATTGACAACGAAACGAGCCAGTCCGAACAGCGGAATGTGCACACGGTGGACGCCGTAACCGGATTCGACGCCGCGAACGATGGCGTGGAAGTCCGGGTCGCCCGCCGCCGCCGGGGCGGCCAGGAATGTCACCAGAAGCATCGCGACGAGGAGCGTTCTCATGACCTACTCCTTCTCGGCCGGCTTCTTGTGTTCCTTGCCCGTCTCGATGTCGGGGACACCGAGGTGCCCGCCCAGCGCGCTGAGATCGTCCAGGCTGATGTTGCCGACGATGTTCACGACCGTCAGCTTCTTCGGGTCGGCGCACAGAATGACCAGGCCCCCGATGCGGTCGTTGTCGAGCCACATGTAGATCTCGGCGTTGTCGCCGCTCTTCTTGCTGACGACGCCGACCATGCGCGACCAACCGGGTCCGCGGAGCTGGCGCCGGATCTCGTCGAGGTCGGAAGGCGAGTACTCGCCCTCCTTCTCGAACTCGAAGGACTTCACGTAGATGCCCTTCAGCCCGCTAACGATGTTCTTGACCTTGGCTTCGTCCGGGTCGTTGTTCGACAGGAACCGGCCCGCCAGGCGCAGCAACGGGCCATCGAGCGAGACATCCACCACGTCGGATGCCTTGCCGGCGAGCTTCTCGATTCCTGGGGGCAGCTTCACATCCTGCGCCAGCAACGGGCCGATCGCCAAAAACAATACCAGTGCGTGTTTCATAAAGTCTCCTTGCCAGGCCGAAGGCCTGTCCCACTTCAATCTCCCGCGTTGATCTGCTGCACCCGATCCCGCGCCAGGTTGAGTTTGGCGCCCGCAATGCGGAGCGCTAGCACGAGCTGCTGCTTGGCTAGCCGACCCTGCCTCTCCTCCTGCGCATGGCGGTACTCGAGGCTGCTGCCGACCAACAGGACGCACGCGAGCGCCCCCGCCGTCGCCCAGCGCCACGCCGGCGCCCACCACCAACTCGTTTTCGGCGGGGCGCCGGCGGCCGCGGCCACCACGCGGGCCGTGAACTGCGGGCCCGGGTCCTGGCGCCGGAACGCCTCGTGAAGTGCATCATCCAAGCGGCTCATTCTCGACTTCTCCCATCTCCCTGGAAAGGTTCTGGCGGCCGGCGGCCGGCGTGAAAGCCCGGCTCGCCTTCTCTCGCAACATGACGAGCGACCGCTGCAGGTGACTCTTCACCGTCCGCACCGGCATTCCCAGCGTGGCGGCGATCTCCTCCGGATCCAGGTCCTCCTGGTAGCGGAGAACCATCACCGCGCGCGGCTTCTCGGGAAGCGACGCAACCAATCGCCGCAGCCGCTCGGAGAGCATGGGATCGCCCGCCGCGGCCGGGGTCGCCGGCTCGGGGGCATCCTCCAATCCCACCTGCGGCCGGAACCTGCTGCGGCGCGCATAATCGATCGACCGGTGGACCGCGACCTTACGCAGCCACCGGGCGGCGTGCTCGGCGGATTGCATGTCCGCCAGACTCCGATGAAGCTGGAGGAAAACGTCCTGGGCCAGCTCCTCGGCCGACGAGCGGTCATGCAGGTAATGCAAAGCGATGCTGAACACCATGGCTTGATGCGTCCGCACCAACGAGGCGAAATCCGGGAGCGGTTCCCGCCCCATCACCGCGTTGGAGGCCGCTGCCATCACCTTTCATAGGATAGATACGCAGCGGCAGCCACGGGGGACGCAAATCTTGTGCCAAAACCGCCCGTGCGCTACCCTTCGGTTTCCGGGAGGTGCAACTTGATCGCTATCACCCTGGCGCTGGCGGCGGGTTTGGCGGCCGCGCCGCGCACCATGCGGCTTGACTATATTCATACGGGCACCGCGTCCGAGGAGCAGTTTGCCCTCGACGGCCTGGCGCTCGAAGGCGAGTGGCCGGGACCTCCGGACCGCATGATCGACCACACCAACCTCGGCAAGTACTATTTTGAGGTGATCGATCGCAAGACCAGCCGCTTGCTCTACACCCGCGGCTTCGCCAGCGTCTTCGGGGAGTGGGAGCTGACGCCGGAGGCCGGCCGCGAGCGGCGGGCGTTTCACGAGTCGGTGCGCTTTCCGTCGCCGGCGGCTCCGGTTCAGGTGGTGCTCAAGAAGCGCGATCGCGAGAACGCGTTCCGCCAGATCTGGTCGGTGGAGGTGGATCCGGCAGACAGGACGATCGATCGCAGCGGCCCGCCCGCGGTGCGCGTCTGGGCGGTCATGAAGAACGGCGAGCCCAGGGACAAGGTCGATCTGTTGCTCATGGGCGACGGTTACACCGCCGCCGAAATGGAGAAGTGGCACAACGATGCCCAGCGGCTCACCGAATTGCTGTTTGCGGCGTCGCCCTTCAAGGAGCATCGCACTGACTTCAACGTCTGGGCCATCGACACGCCCGGGGAGGAGAGCGGCATCTCCCGGCCCTCCGACGGCCGCTGGCGGCATTCGCCGCTTCGCACCACATACGATGCCTTCGGCTCGGAGCGCTATATTCTGACCTTCGACAACAAGCGCGTGCGCGAGCTGGCCTCGGCGGCGCCATACGAGTTCATCGAGATTGTCGCCAACAGCCGGGAATACGGCGGCGGAGGGATCTTCAACCAGTACGCCACCGTGGCCGCCGACAACGAGTGGACGCCCTACGTTTTCGTCCACGAGCTCGGGCATCACTTCGCCGGGCTGGCCGACGAGTACTACACTTCGGACGTGTCTTACAGCAGCTCCTCCGAGCGGCCGGAGCCGTGGGAGCCCAACGTGACCGCCGATCCCAAAGCCGCCAAGTGGGCGGACCTGATCGCGCCGGGCACGCCTCTGCCGACGCCGTGGTTGAAGCAGGAGTTCGAGTCCGAGGAGCGGCGCATTCAGGCGCGCCGCCGCGAGCTGCGGGCCCAGCACCGTCCCGAAGCGGAGATCGAGGCGCTGTTCCGCGAGGAGATGGGCCTCGACCAGAAGCTGCTCGACGGGGCGGAGTATGCAGGCAAGACCGGCGCCTTCGAGGGCGCCAATTACGAGGCTCGCGGCTACTACCGCCCGCAGACGGACTGCATCATGTTTACGCGCGACCCAGTGGGCTTCTGCTCGGTGTGCAGGCGGGCGATCGAGCGGGTGATCGAGCTGTACGCCACGAAGTAGGGCGCATTAATGGTCCCAGTCTACGAGAACTATAAGGACTACCCGGCGCCACGGTACGCTCGTGCCGCAATCGAGAACATTCTCGCGAAATTGCCGCAGCAGTACCTGTCGGGTCTGCGGTCCGTGGTGTTGACGAACGCGACGGCCGTCGGCGAAGGAAAGACGCATAGGATCAAGGGCAAGAAGTACCTTCGCCGGGAGTGCCTCGGATACTACCACCCCAAGACAACTGATGGACAAGCGTGGATCGAGATCGTCGTCGACAACGTGATCGCCGGTTGGCCCACGTCGGGAATCGCACGGGTGCTCTGGCGCTTCCCGCTGATACGGAACGCGCGATTTGCGCAAACGTTGTGTCACGAGGTCGGCCACCATTTGGATCACATTCTCGGGGCCCCCGCCCCCAGCGGCGAGGCGGCCGCCGAGGCATGGAAGAAACGGCTACTACGCCTTTACGGCCGCAGACAATACTGGTACCTTGTGCCTTTCATGAGGCTCTGCGCGGGCCTCCTGGAAACGATCCTTCGGGTAGCGGCGCGGAGGCGCGAGGCGGCCCGCTCCCGATAGTCGCGGCACGCGTTTCCCGGCCAGTCGAACAAGAAAAGCCTTGACAAACCCGCTAAGATGCCTGACACTATACATAGCAATACAATGTATATGGCAAACAAGAGCCAACCTCCCGCCCCCGACAACTGGGACGCCCAGCTTCGCAAGGGCTGCCTCGAACTCGCCATCCTCGCCAGCCTCTGGGCGGAGCCGCTCTACGGCCTCGCCATCCTCCGCGCCCTCCTCGGCCGCGGCGGAATGGAGGTGGCCGAGGGCACGCTCTACCCCATCCTGAACCGGCTCCGCATCGACGGGCTGGTCACCTCCGAATGGCGTGACGCGGGAACCGGCCACCCGCGCAAGTACTACACGCTCACCGGGCCGGGCCGCGCCAAGGCCAGGGAGATGGCCGCGGCGTGGAGCGCATTCTCCGCACAGATGGACGAGATCGTCTCCGCGGTCCGGACGAAAGGAAAGCACCATGGCGACACAAACTGACCCGCGCTCGCAAATCGAACGTTACTTGTTGCGCCTGCGAGCGGCGCTGGGCCGGCTGCCGGATGACGAGAAGGCCGAGATCCTGTCCGACATACGCAACCACATCGAGGAGCGGTTGTCCGACGCCGCCGAAGGGCAAGCTGAGATTGTCACCGAGACCATCGCGGCCCTCGGCAGCCCGGAATCGCTGGCGGAGTCGTATCACCGCGAACGCCTGATGGCCCGCGCCAGCGTCTCCGCGGCGCCAACGGCGCTACTGCACGCGACGTTTCAATGGGCGCTAACCGGACTGCGCGGCTTCCTCGCGTTCCTGGTGCTGCTTCTCGGCTACTCGCTCGGACTCGGGTTCCTGGTCTGTGCGTTGCTGAAGCCTTTTCTGTGGAATCACGTCGGGCTGTGGCTCGATCCCCCCGCGTTTTCGCTAGGCTACATCAGCCCGGACTGGCACGGCGCGCGAGAACTCTTGGGTTGGTGGATCATACCAATCGGCTACACGGTCGGCCCGCTATTCCTGATCTGGACCACGCGCCTGGTCCAATGTCTGCTTCGCCGGCGCTCCGCTCACTCCATGGAGGCATTATGAGAATCCTGACAATCCTGGCGGCGTGCGTCGCCATCCTCGGCGCACAGACTGCGCCTTTTGAAGGAGCCTGGTCCGGCACGCTCGACGCCGGCGGCCAGAAGCTTCGAATCGGATTCAACATCAAGAGCCAGGACGGCAAGCTGTCGGCCACCTTGGACAGTCCAGACCAGGGAGCGCTCGGCCTCCCGCTCGATTCCGTCACCGTCGATGGCAACCGGATTCGCTTCTCGATGCAGTCGCTGGCGCTGTCCTATGAGGGCGTGCTGGGCGGCGGCCGGATCGAAGGCACCTTGACCCAGGGCGGGCAGAAGATGCCCCTCGCTTTCGAACGCGGCAAACCGAAAGCCGTGGCCAGGCCGCAGTACCCGGCGCCGCCATTTCCCTATGACGCCGAGGAAGTGATCGTGTCGAGCGGTGACGTCCAACTCGCCGGCACGTTCACGCATCCCAAGCACGGCGGACCGTTCGCGGCGATCCTGCTCGTGACCGGCTCCGGGCCCCAGGATCGCGACGAGACGGTCTTCGGGCAGAAGCCGTTCCTGGTGATATCGGACTACCTGACGCGCGCCGGATACGCGGTGCTGCGTTTGGACGACCGCGGCACAGCCAAGTCCACGGGCAGCTTCCGCGCCTCCGGCCTCGCGGAATTCACGGGCGATGCGCTCGCCGCCGTCGGTTGGTTGAAGGCTCGTCCCGATGTCAACGGCAAACGGATTGGCATTCTGGGGCACAGCGAGGGTGGCATGGTGGGCCCGCTCGCGGCGGTGCGCTCGGACGACGTGGCTTTCGTGATCATGCTGGCCGGCCCCGCACAGCCCTTCGACGAATTGCTGGCCGAGCAATCGGCGGGGATGATGCGCGCCGGGGGCGCCCCGGAAGCGCTCATTGAAGCCGATCTCGAAATCAGCCATCAGGCATTCGCCATCTTACGCCAGGAGCCCGACAACGCCAAAGCTCGGGAGCGTTTGCAGCAAGTGGCCGCGGAATGGAAGACGAAGCAGCCGGAGCTGGCAACTCAGTTCGAAGCGGGGCTGGCGCAACTGCTCACACCGGAACTCCGCTCCCTGTTCGCCTACTCAGCCGCCGAGACGCTGGCGAAGCTCCGCTGTCCGGTGTTGGCTTTGTTTGGCGGCAAGGATCTGCAGGTGCCCGCCGATTCGAACATACGGGCGGCGGCCGCGGCGTTCACCGCCGGCCACGTCGCCTCCTTCACACTGGTGAAACTCGCGGGCCTGAATCATCTGTTCCAGACCGCGAAAACCGGCAGCGTTGCCGAGTACGCCGCGAGTGAGGAGACGATCTCGCCGCGGGCGCTCGATACCATGGCAGCCTGGCTCCGAAGCAACGTGCAGTAGTGTGGCGCACGACTCACAGGCTGATGAAAAAGCCCAAGAAAGGCCAAAACATTTCGGGCCGCCGATGAACGCGGATAAACGCCGATTGGAAACAAATGATTTATCCGTGTTGATCGGCGTTGATCGGCGGCCCAGATTGTTTTCTGGCACCTCTTCAGCCCCCGCTTCAGCATGCAGTGGCGAACTTCGCTAAAGCGCGCGCTGCGTCGAGCTCAGCCGTTCTTCCGCTCGAATTCCTTCATGTAGGCGGCCAGTGTCTGGGCGCCTTCGAGCGGCATGGCGTTGTACATGGAGGCGCGCACGCCGCCCACGTCCCGGTATCCCTTGAGCGCGTACAGGCCTTCCTTGAGCGCGCCCTTCAGGAACTGGTCGAGCAACTCCTGATTGGGCAGGTGGAACGTGATGTTCATCTTCGAGCGATGCTCAGGCTGAACGACGCCCTTGTAGAAGCTGGATGCATCGATGACGTCGTAAACCAGCTTCGCCTTCGCGTCGTTCACGGCCTCGATCGCCGCCACGCCGCCCTGCTCCTTCAGCCACTGGAGCACGAGCCACGTCACGTAGATGTTGAACGTGCTGGGCGTGTTCACGAGCGAGTTCCCTTTGTCCACGCTGGCGTAGTTGAGCAGCAGCGGCGTCACAGGCAGCGCCTGCCCGAGGAGGTCCTTGCGGATGACCACGAGCGCGGTTCCCGATGGGCCGAGGTTCTTCTGGAGCCCGGCGTAAATCACGCCGAAGCGCGAGTAGTCTATGACCCGCGACAGGATCTCCGAAGTCGAATCTCCCACCAGCGGCGCCTGGCCCGTGTCGGGGAAGGCGTTCCAGCGCGAGCCATAGACCGTGTTGTTGGTCGTGATGTGAACGTAGGCGGCATCCTGGTCGACGGCGGCGGGATCGACCGCGGGGATGCGGTCGAAGCCGGTGTCGCGGCTGCTGGCCAGCACCCGGATGTCGCCATACGGGGCGGCGTCCTTGATGGCATTGGCCGAGAAAACGCCCGTCTCCACGTACAGGGCTTTGCGCGAGGGCGACCGTCCGATCAGGTTCAGGGGCACGGCCGAGAACTGCATTCTGCCGCCTCCGGCGACGAACAGAACGCTGTAATCGGCAGGCAGGCCGGCCAGTTCCCGAAACAGACTGGTGGCGCCGTCAACGATGGCCACGAAGTCCTTCGCCCGATGGCTGATCTCGATGACGGAAGCGCCAAGGCCGCCGTAGTTGAGGAATTCTTCCTTGATCCTGACCATGACCGCGTCGGGAAGCATGGCGGGACCGGGGCTGAAATTGTAGATGCGACCGTTGCTGAGCATTTGGTAAATGTTACCAAATCGCTCGTCGGCTGTGGCCCGGCCGAATTGCGCCACCGCGGCCTGGGTTGAGCCACGCGGAGTCGGCCTCAAAAGTGAAAACCGATCGTTGCCGTCAGTGCGCGCGGCGTGACGTAGTGCGTGCCGCTGAAGGTCGAGAGGAAATTGTAAAGCGCCACCTTGTTTGTCACATTGACGACCGCCAGGCGGGCGCTCCACTTGTACTTGTCCCCGTGAAAAAGGTTGTCGTGTCCCACAGCGATGTCGAACAGGCTGCGCGGCTGGATGCGGGGCGGATTGTGATCGTCATTTTCCGTGCCAGCCGCCGGAATCTTAACCAGGTTGGATCCGTACTGCGAAGCCGGGCAGAGTCCGGTTGGACTGATGGGAGTCGTCGGGGTCGCGAAAACACTGCCGCAATAGAGGCCGGCCTCGAACTGCTGGTCCGGCGTCAAGCCGGAAACGTCCACGATGGAGGCCGTTCCATTGGGCCCGTTGACGCAATTGCCGCCCGCGCAGGGCACCGGGCCAGCGACCAGGCCGCTATCGTAGCGCCAGTTGAAGCCGATCCAAGGCGCCTTTTTGCTGGGAGGCTGGTACTGAAGATGGGTGGTTTGGTTGAAGTGCTCGTCGTGATCGATGCGGAATACCTGGTCGGTTCCGGTTGAAGTCGGAGTCGCTCCGATGCCGCTAACCTGAGGGCCAAAGAAGCGCGCAGCGACGGAGGACAGGACGATGAACGCGGTCAGGCCGTGGAAGTTCGGAACGCTGGCGCGGATCGCATAGCCGGGGATCTTCGACTTGCTCCACTCGATCGGGTAAGTGATGGGGGTATTGCCGAGCACGCTGAAATCGTAAGCCCGATCCGTGTACTTCCATATGTACTCGCCGTCAATCACAAGGTACTTGCCAAAGGCCTGCTCGAGGCCGGCATGGTATTCGTTCCGCGTTCCGGGCTCGAGCGGCGCGGCCAGGCACGGATAGCCCTGGATGAGCGCCGAGAGGGCGTTGATTACGGGGTCGTTACAACCGTTGCTGGCCAGGACCAGATTCTCGTTGAAGGGCGTCTCCATTGTGCGCGCGTAAGAGACGCGGAACACGGTGTTCGTTCCCTTGATGTTGTAGGAAACTCCGAGACGGGGTTCGGCCAACCCGGCGCTGGTGATTCCATTGTAGACATCGCCGCGAATTCCGAGATTGACGGTCCAGTTCTTGAAAGAGACCGCGTCCTGGATATAGAGGGCCAGTTCCTTGATGTCCGCGTGACCTCGAAAAGTGTAGGACCCGACGCCGGGGCCTGGGCGGGTCAGATCGTAGGGAGCGAGGACGGAGACGTAACCGGCATTGGCGGACAGGCTTCCGGTGCACTGGCTCTGGCCGGTGATCGCGGGATCGGTGTTGGCGCTACCATCGGCATTCAAACATGGAGCGTTGAATGCGGGATCGACGATGCCGAGGGTATCGGCTTCAGTGAGGAGCGTGTGCTCGTAGAGGATTCCCACTTTCAGGTTGTTGACACCTTTGACGTAGGACAAGTCGGCGTGTGCGCCGATGTTGGTCAGCCTCCGGCTCTGAGCCTCGGAGGTGGTTTGGAGCCCGGGAGTGAAGTCAGCGAACGGGTTCGCGCTGGGATAGTAGTTGAATTGATCCTGGCGGACGAAACCGCCGAGGGTGAGAACCGTAGTATTGTTGAGGAGGCGGGTGTAGGTGGGCGCGATGTTGAACGTTCGGATCTTCGAACGCTGGTCCTGAGGTCCAACCGGCAGGCCGTTGGGACCGAGGCCTCCATTATCGACCACCAGTCCGTTCCAGGCAGCGGCGGTCTGGGCATCGTAGGAATTGGGGGTCTGGAACCATGAGCGCGTGAAGCCGAGATTGACGCTGATGGTGTCCGCCTGGGAGAACTTGTAGTCGACGCGGTCGAAGAAGTTCTCTTCGTTGCCGTGATCGTGAAAGACCTGGAGCTCGGGGCCATCGAGAAAGCGGCCCGTGTCGAGCCCGCTGGCGGAGATGAAGTTGCCCCAACTCTTGACTCCGTACGCGAGGTCGAACGATCCGTTGGAAGTTCCGAAAGTGCCGTAAGACGCGGTCGCGTCGCCATGGGGCTGAGTCTCACCGAGCCCCGAACGGGTGGTCACTACGATCACCAGGCTGGTTTTATCGCCGTACTGAGCAGGTGGGGCGCCTTCGATCACTTCCATCGACTCGACGGAGTCGACGGGAATCTGATTGGAGAAGACCTTGCTTTGCTGGTCGGTGATGGGCTGGCCGTCGACGGAAAATGAGTTCTCCGCGTGATCGCCGAGCCCGTGAAACAGGCCGTTCGAATCCGCCGCAACCCCGGGCACGGCGAGCGTGACCAGCGAGCTCACCGACGACGAAGCGCTTTCGAGAGGCAGCTTGTCAAAGAGCCCCCGATCGACGTCCGTGTGGGTGATGGGTACGGTCTCGACCAGGTCCTCCCCGGCTGTTACCGTCACCTCGGTGTTGGAAGCGCCGAGCTTCAGGGCCACTGTGAGGTCGAGAGCTACCGGCGAGCGCACGTTCACGTCCTGTGCGGTCGACTGAAACCCGGCGGCTGCCACGATGAGGTGATAGTTGTTGTATGGAAGGTTGTCGAATCCAAAGTTTCCCTGGTCATCGGTCTGGACGGTCCGGCTATAGTGCGAGACGGGATTCTCGATGCTCACCGCAGCGCCCTTGATGACGGCTCCCGATGGGTCCAGGACCGCACCCCGAACTGTTCCGGAGTTCCCAGATGACGCGGACCGGGCCGGTTCTGTCGAGATGCACAAGAGGAAAACCGGCAGGGCAGCGGCGAGAACTCCTCGCAACACTCGCATGCCACGGTTGCGGGCGGCGCCGGAGGGTTGCGTGACCAGACCTGCCAACATGTGCAAGTATTTGAAATACATAGAGCTATCTCCTTCATAAACGACTTGAAGAGGCTGGGAGCCCAACTCCGGTCGGGGAATTGCGCAAAACGAAAGGAGAAGGGCTATGCGGGAGGTGCGCGGGAGAAGTTAAGGACAGGCGACTGATCGCCCGGGAGGACGGGCTCCTCACGCCAGCAGCGCCACTCCGTGATCGTGGCCGGCGTGGTATCGGGGGCGATGGCCGCTTCGAGGGCAGGCAGGTGGGCCGCATGGCAGATTACGCAGCAATGGTCGCCATTCCCGTGGTCGTGGGAGTGAACCGTAATGGCTGCGGCGGTTTGGACGCCGGCAAAGCAAGCCAGCAGGAGCAGAACGAGCGCAGGACGGACCCAGCGAACGGCAACGCGGTCCGGATCGGCCCAGTGCAATAGAGACTCCCTCTCTATCTTAGATGGAACAGGGCGGCCAAGGTTTCGAAAACCTCGGGTGGGGCAGGCGGTGGGGCAGGCGTCCACGCCTGCGCGGGACAGTCCACGTCCCGCCGTGCCAGAGCTGGAGGTCCGGCGCAGTCCTGGAGGACTGCCCCACGTGTCCCCTCAGATCTCGAACACCGCGCCGGTATCCGCGCTGGTCACGTGCAGAAGGTAGCGCGCGAGCCAGCCCCGTTTCACCTTCGGCTCGAAGGGCGGCAGCGCCTCCAGGCGCCGGGCGATTTCGGCGTCGTCCACTTTCAGATCGATCCGGCAGGTCCGGGCGTTGATGTAAATGCGGTCGCCCGGGCGAATGGCCGCGATGGGCCCGCCCGCCGCCGCCTCGGGCGATACGTGCCCGACGCAGAGCCCGCGCGTGCCGCCGGAAAAACGGCCGTCGGTGATCAGGGCGGCACGGATCCCCGCGCCCGTGAGGGCCGCGGTCGGCGAAAGCATCTCCTGCATGCCGGGTCCGCCGCGTGGACCCTCGTAGCGGATCACCACCACGTCGCCGTCCTTGACCTCGCCCGCCAGGATGCCACGTAGCGCGTCCTCCTGCGATTCGTAGATGCGCGCGGCGCCTTCGTACTCCATCATGTCGGCCCCCACGCCAGCCACCTTTACCACCGCGCCCTTGGGCGCCAGGTTGCCGAACAGAACCGCCAGCCCGCCGGTCTTCGAGAATGCGTTGGCGACAGTCCGGATCACGTCGCCGTCCGGGTCGGGCGCGCAGGCCACCGAGTCAACTAGCCTTCCGGTGACCGTGGGCGTATCGAGATCGAGGCCGCTGTGCGCGTGGCGATCGATTTCTTTCAAAATGGCCGGAATGCCGCCCGCGCGGTGCACGTGTTCGATATGCACTTCCGGCCGGCTCGGCGAAACCTTGCAGATGTTCGGCGTCGCGGCCGAGATTTCATTCAGCCGATCGAGCTTGAACGGGATTTCCGCCGAATGAGCCAGGGCCAGCGCGTGCAGGATGGTGTTGGTGGATCCACCCATGGCCATGTCGAGCACGAACGCGTTCACCAGCGCCTGCTCGTTGACGATGTCGAGCGGGCGAACGTTCTGGTCGAGGCAGCGCTTCAGCGCGTGTGCAGCTTTCTTCGTCAGCTCGATGCGCTCGGGGTTGAGCTCGGTCGAGCGCCGGCCGTCGGCCCATCGTTCGGCCGGAATGGTTCCGTTGCCGGGCAGGGCCAGGCCAATCGCCTCGCCCAGGCAGTTCATCGAATTCGCCGTGAACATGCCGGAGCAGCTCCCGCAGCCGGGACAGGCGCGCTCGGCCAGCGACCGTAACTCCACCTCGCTCATCTTCCCCACGCTGTGGCGGCCCACGCCCTCGAATACCGTGATGAGGTCGGTGTTCCCTTCGCCCGCCAGCATCGGCCCGCCGCTGACGTACACCGCCGGGATGTTGATCCGGACCATGGCGTTGTACATGGCCGGGACGATCTTGTCGCAGTTGGCGATGCCGATCCAGGCGTCGCAGGGGTGCGCGCCGATGATGGTCTCGATCTGGTCGGCGATCAGCTCGCGCGAGGCCAGCGAATACTTCATGCCGAAATGGCCCATGGCGATGCCGTCGCAGATGGCTCCGCCGACGTTCACGTACCAGACGTTGAAGCCGAGCGCCTTCAACTCGTCGCGCACGATGGCGCCGATGCGGTCCAGGTGCGCGTGGCCGGGGATCTGGTTGGTGTAGGAGTTGATCACCGTGACGAACGGCTTCTTCAAGTCGTCCAGCGAGCGGATCACGCCCTCGGCCATCATCAGCGCCGCGGCCGGGAGCATGTGCGTGCCCTCGGCGATAATGCGGCTGCCCTTCTTGCGGATATTCTCGATGCCTTCGTTCATTCGTTCTATTTTGACACGGGTGTAACATGGCTTGGATGGTGCGTTTCTCGACGGCACTGCTCCTGGCTGCCGCAGCCGCGGGCGGCCAGGACCCGATCTCCCTAATCCGCGCACGGGTGGCCGAAACAACCGCGCGCACCCCGAATTACACCTGCCTGGAGACGATCGAGCGGCGGTGGTACGCCGACGAGTACGCGACCAGCCAGGTTCTCGATCGGATGCGCTTCGAAGTTGCGGTCATCGACGGCAAGGAGCAGTTCGCCTGGCCCGGAGGGAGCCGGTTCGACAGCCAGGAACTCCAGAAACTCCTGGAACGCGGCCTCACCAAGACCGGAGATTTTTCCGGGTTCCTCTCCGGCATATTCGGTTCGAATTCCGCCACCTATACGCTGGTCGGAGAACAGCCGGCTGCGATCCGGCGGGCGATCCGTTACGATTACCGCGTTGCGCAGGCAAACTCCGGGTACCGGATGGCCTTGAATGGGGTGCAGGCACTGGTGGGGTTCCACGGCTCCTTCTGGGTGGATCCGGAAACGCTGGATCTCACGCGCCTCGAAATCGAAGGCGACGACATCCCGCCGGTATTGAAAACGTCCAGCGCGAAGATGGCCATCGACTACGGTCTGGTTGCGGTGGGCGCGGGCAGCTTCCTGCTGCCCCAGGCCACCGATGTGCGGTTGGTCAGCGATCGCGGGCTCGCAAGCCGCACCATAACGCGGTTTTCGCAATGCCGCCAGTTCCTTGCGGAATCCAGCATCTCCTTCGAAGAGCGGCCGGTCGAGCAGGTGGCGAACCAGACCGATGCGGGAGCCGAACTGCCTCCCGGCGTGACCCTGGAAGTCGGGCTGGCGGCGCCGATCAGCCGGAAAACCGCGGCCACCGGGGACGTGGTCGAGGCCGAGCTTCGCAAAGATGTGAAGGCCAAGGGTGGCATCCTGGTCCCGAAAGGCGCGGCGGTCGAAGGCCGAATCCTGCTGCTGGAGACCCGCGGCTCCGCCCATCCAAGCGACTTGCTGGTGCTGCGCTTTACGAAGCTGCGGTTCGGCGCCAGACGGTTTAGGCTTCGCGCCTCCGTGGTCAGGTTCGCGATTAGGAATCGAGGCCTGCTGGGGTCTTTGCGGTGGGGCGAAGACGAAGCGCCCCGAATCTCCCCAGGAACCCCTATGGTGTTCTGGGGCGGCTTCCTGGAGCTGCCTAAGGGGTCTGCGCTGACGCTCGAGACCGAGGCTGTCCCGTCCCCATGACGGCAAGCGAGACTCAAGAAGGCTAGGGAAGCGCCGATAAGTAACTGCTGTGAGCCCACAGGCCGCCGCCGGTACCACTCCGCTGCAAGACGCTGGCCGGACCGCGCAGCCGCCCATGCCGCGGGAGGTGCCGCGCTTCCCGGCCGAACGGGGACTGGTCTCGGAGGTCTTTCTGGGGCGCCAGCCGATCTACGATTCCCTGCGCGAGATTCAGGCCTACGAGCTGCTCTATCGGGGAGCGGCCCGCGACACCACCGCGCTGATTTCGGACGGCGACCGCGCCAGCGCCGAAGTCATGCTGAAGGCTTTCCTAGAGATCGGGCTCCAAACCGTCTCGCCGTCGCGCCCGGTGTTCGTCAACTTTAGTGAACCGCTGCTGGGCGTCGATCCCATCATTCCTCCCGACCGTTGCGTCATCGAGGTTCTCGAAACCGTCAGCGTCACGGCCAGCACCGTGGCCTGCCTGGAAAAGCTCAAGAGCCGGGGATACCGTCTGGCGCTCGACGATTTCACGTACGCCGAACGTTCCACTCCGTTCCTGCGGCTGGCGGATTTCGTGAAGCTCGACGTGCGGGCGCTGTCTCCCGAGGAATTCCGCCGTCAATTGGACCTGCTCCAAGGCTGCGATGCGCGGATCATCGCCGAGAAGGTCGAATCGCAGCAGGAGCTCGACCGCTGCCGGGGCTGGGGTTGCGAGCTCTTCCAGGGATATTACCTCCGCCGGCCCGAGACTCTGAGCGGCAGGCGCGTCCCCTCGAACCGGCTGTCGCTTCTGGCGCTGCTTTCCGAGTGCGTGAATTCCTCGAGCAGCATCGACGCCATTGCGGGCGTGATCCAACGTGACGCGGTCCTGACTTACAACCTGCTCAAACTGGCGAACTCAGCCCTCTATCAGCGCACCTTCGAGATCCATTCCACCGTTCAGGCTATTACCATGCTGGGCCTGGATTTCGTCTTCCGGTGGGTTACGCTGCTGGTTCTCGCGGGCAACCAGAATTGCCCCAGCGGCTACCTGGACTACGCCCTGCAACGGGCTCGGACCTGCGAACTGATCGCTTCCTTTGTGGGTTGCCAGCGTAGCGAAGCCTACTTTGTCGGACTGCTCTCCGCGCTCGACTCGATGCTGAACATGCCGATGGCCGCGATCGTCGAACCGCTCCCGCTCGGCGCCGAGCTCAAGAGCGCGCTGCTCCAGCGCGAAGGCAAGCTCGGAGTAGTCCTCGAAGCCGTGACGGCTTACGAATCCGGCCATTTCGACACGGTGCTGCGCACCGGAATCAACGTTCCCGTGCTGCAAAAGGCTTTCTGGGAAGCCGTGGATTACGCCAGCGCCATGCTCTCCAGTCTGGCCGCCGCCGCCCCGCAGCCGTAGGGCAAGCTTCAGCTTGTCCTGCCGAGCCGCGACTCAGCGGAGAATTGGACAAGCTGAAGCTTATCCTACGGCGTCGCCGTCAGTGCGATACGGTCGAGGCCCGCGCCGAGCGCCACATCGATCACGCGCGCGACGCTCTCGAAAGGCAGCTCCTTTGAGCCGCGCAGGACGAGCACGGTGTTGCCCCGCACTTCGAAAATGCGCTTCAGCCGCGCGGGCAGCGTTTCCATGTCGACGGCTTCCTGGTTGATCTCCAGCGCGCCGTTCGCCGCCACCGTGATCACGATGTCCTGCGGCTGAGGCGTCGTGTCCGGACCGGGCGGCGCCGGCTGTGGCGCCAGGGCCTTCAAGCCCTGGGACTGGACTGGCGAGATCACCATGAAGATGATCAACAGCACCAGCAGCACGTCGATCAGCGGCGTCACGTTGATGTCGGCTTGCCGATCGCCTCTTACACTGAGTGTCATCGCCATGGCCTCAGCCTCCTGCCGATTGGACCCCGCAACGCGGTTGAAAGTTCCCAGGCGGGGCGCAAGCCGTCTGGCCTGCGATCTCATGAACCCCGGGGCGGGGAAGTTGCTACGCCGTGATGATGCGCGCCTGGAACGGAAGGTAGGCGGCGCCGTACAGACCGGCATCGCTGCCGAGCGTGGCTTTATCGATGCGCGTCTCGGTCCGCCGGAAGGTCAGGGAGCGTTGCTTGAGCACCTCGAACATCGGAGGCGCGAACAGATCCCACGCCCCCAGCACGCCGCCGCTCAGCAAGTACAGCGGGAAGTTGAAGATGTTGACCAGGCTCGCCAGCGCCATCCCCAGCGCTTCGCCCATCTTCTCGAAGCACACGCGCGCCCGTGCATTCCCGCCGATCGCCAGATCGTAGACCTCTTTGGAGCTGAGGTTGTCGCCCAACCCCAGCATCCTGGCCCAGGCCGTGATGGCGGTGGCGGAAGCGTGCTTCTCCAGGCAGCCGTCGTTGCCGCAATTGCAGGGATTGCCGCCCGGCACGACTGTCATGTGGCCCAGTTCGCCCGCCATGCCTACAAAGCCGTGCAGAACCTTGCCTCCGCTGATGATGCCGCCGCCAACGCCGGTGCCGAGCGTGAGCAGCACCAAATCGTCCACGTCGCGGCCCGCGCCGATCCATTTCTCGCCCAGCGCCGCCACGTTGGCGTCGTTCTCGAGCAGCACCGGCGCTTGCAGCAGCCGCTCGATCTCGTCGCGAATGGGGAAGTTCTCGAAGAAGGGCAGGTTGGGCGACATCGAGATGATGCCCTTCTCCATAATGATGAAGCCCGGCACGCCGATGCCGATGCCCGCCAGATGGTCGGACGCCCTGTCGGCGCGCAGTCTCAGGATGGAGGCCACGATGTCGGAGGTGACCGCGTCGCGTCCGGCGGTCAGTTGCGTCGACCCGGACACCCGGTCCAAGACCTTCCCGCTATGATCCACTGCCGCGGCGCGGAGGTTGGTGCCTCCCAAATCCACACCAATCGAGTATTCAGCCATGCCGTTGCATCATAGCAAATTCCGGTACGCCGCCAGGCCCGGCCTATGATATGCTGCCTTGCTAGCAGCAGACAAAGGAGACAGCACCATGAAAAGGCCGCTGGTATTTGCTTTCCTGCTATTCGCATCCGTGTCCGGCTACGCGCTGGGACAAAAGCCCTGCGAAGAGCTGAAGGGTGAAATCGCAAAGAAGCTGGACGCCAACAACGTGAAGGGGTACTCGCTGGAAATCGTGGATAAGGCCAAAGAAGTGGAGGGTAAGGTGGTCGGCACCTGCGAGGCCGGGACGAAGAAGATCGTTTACAACCGCGCGCCGGCTCCGGCCCCAAAGCCGGCGCCTGAGGCGGCCAAGCACTAGCCGATCCACCCGCCGCTTATCGGTCCGGAGGGTGTATCAGGGGAATTGCTTCGCGACGGCCCCGGCGATAGATCCTGAAGTCTCCCACGTCCGTGGTGACGACGGGATGCTTCGGATACAGCTCGCTCAGCCGGATCAGACAGAGGTCCGCCAGATCCGGCTTCCGGTCGGCGTAGCGTGCCGCCAACTCCGCGAGCCGCGGCATGTGGTCGGCCATGACAAACGCCGGCCGGACCAGCCCCTCTTGAACGAAACCCAGAACCAGGCGCGCGCTTCCCAAGTGGAAGGCGGCCTCCGCCAGGACCGCCTCCGAGGTCAGCAAGGGTTCTGTGACGCGTTGCGCGATCTCCAAGGCCCACATGTGGTACAGGTCTCTGCGGTTGCCGAATGCCACCAGGAAGCCGGTGTCCGCGATGGCCTTCATTTTGAGGAAAAGCCCTTGCGAGTGGACAGGTTCGCCGGCCCTTCGACCGCGCCCGCCAGCCGAAGGAAGGGCTGCTTACCGGATGCCCGCGTTCTCTCGAGTTCCATCCGGACGATGCGGCCGCGCGAGAGGCCCGTCCGGCGGGCCGTCCTGTCCAGCCACTCCGCCAGGTCCTCCGGGAGCCGCACGGTCAATGTATTACTCATTTGCTTAAAGTGTAACACACCCGAGCACTAGTCGATCCACCCGCCGCCCAGCACCAGGTCCCCCTGGTAAAACACGGCCGCCTGGCCCGGCGTCACCGCGCGCTGCGGGTCGTCGAAGCGCACCTCGACCCGGCCCGCCTCCGCGCCCGGCAGCAGTGTCGCCGGCGCCGCCGCGTGCTTGTTTCGGATCTTGACCTCGGCGCGCAGCGGAGCCGTCAAGCCTTCGAACGCGATCCAGTTCACCCCGCCGGCCACCGCGCTCGCCCGCAGCAGGTCCTCGTTCCGCCCGACCGTCACGCGGCCCGTCGCGGCGTCCGCCGCTATCACGTAGAGCGGCTCTCCTACAGCGACGTTCAGCCCGCGCCGCTGCCCCACGGTGAAATGGTGCACGCCGTCATGCTCCGCCAGCTTGCGGCCGTCCGCGGTGACGATCTCCCCCCACGTGCGCTCGCGCGCCTCGCCCCGCTCCCGGAAGTAAGCGTCGATGAAGGCGGCGTAGTCGCCGTTGGGCACGAAGCAAATCTCCTGGCTGTCGCCCTTGGATGCCACCGCCAGCCCCATCTCGCCGGCCATCTCGCGCACCCGCGACTTGCGGTACTCGCCCAGCGGAAACATCGTCCGCGCCAACTGCGCCTGCGTCAGCCCCCACAGGAAATAGGTCTGGTCGCGCGTCTCGTCCACGGCGCGATAGAGCAGATACCGGCCGGCGCCCTCATCGAAGCGCAGCCGCGCGTAGTGGCCCGTCGCGATCCGCTCCGCACCGAGCGCGGCGGCCATCTCCAAAAACTGGTCGAACTTGACGAAGTTATTGCACAGCGTGCAAGGAATCGGCGTGCGCCCCGCCAGGTACTCGTCGATGAACGGCCGCACCACCTCGCGCTCGAACCGCTCTTCGAAATTGACCACGTAGTAGGGAATGCCGAGCTGCTCCGCCACGCGGCGCGCATCGTACACGTCGTCGAGCGAGCAGCAGCGTCCCGTGGTGCGCTCGGAGGCCAGCTCCGGGAGCCGCCGCTGGTTCCAGAGCTGCATGGTCAATCCGATGACCGGCACGCCTTGCCGACGCAGGATTCCCGCCACCGCCGAGCTGTCCACGCCGCCGCTCATCGCGACCGCGATCAGGTGCTCAGGCATGCGCCCGCTCCGCCGGAGCAAGCCGCCGCAGATGCCCGACCGCTTCCGCAACGGCCTCCACCAGCGCCTCCACCTGCTCGGCGGTATTCAGCCGGCCCAGCGAAAAGCGGATCGTGCCGCGCGCGCGGTCCGCGCTGAGACCGATGGCGGTGAGCACGTGCGACGGCTCGACGGCCCCGCTCGAACAGGCCGCGCCGCTCGACACCGCGAACCCCTTCAAGTCGAGAGCGATCACCAGCGCCTCGCCGCGAATGCCGTCGAAATACATGCTGGAGGTGTTGGGCGTGCGCGGCGCCCCGCCGCCGTTGACGCCCGCGCCGGGGACGCGGTCGAGCATCGCCGCCTCCAGGCGGTCCCGCAATCCCCGCAGCCGCTCCGCCTCGGCCTCGCCGTTCTCGGCCAGCCACTCCGCCGCGCGTCCCAACGCCACCGCGCCCGGCACGTTCTCCGTCCCCGGCCGCCGGTCCCGCTCGTGGTGCCCGCCGAATTGAATCGAGCCGATCGGCGTCCCCTTGCGAACGAACAGCGCGCCCTCGCCCTTCGGCGCGTACACCTTGTGCCCGCTCACCGAATAGAGGTCCACGCCCAGCGCCGCGACATCCACCGGGATCTTGCCCAGCGCCTGCACGCCATCCGAGTGGAACACCACGCCGGCCTCTCGTGCAATGCGCGCGATCTCCGCAATCGGCTGCACCGTGCCCAGCTCGTTGTTCGCGTGCATCACCGAAATCAAGACCGTCGAAGGCCGCAGCGCCCGCCGGATGGCGTCCGGATCCACCACGCCCTCCGGGCTGACCGGCACTCGCGTCACCTCGACGCCCTCGCGCTCGAGCTGCGCGCAGGCGCCCAGCACCGCCGGATGCTCGATGGCCGTCGCGATCAGGTGCCTCGCCGTCCGCGCCGCGTTGCGCACCACGCCGAATAGAGCCAGGTTATCGGCCTCGGTGCCCCCGCTCAGGAACACGATCTCCTGCGGCTCGGCGTGAATCAGCCCCGCCATCTGCCACCGCGCCGTCTCCAGGTGCTGTTTCGCCCGCTGGCCGTAATGATGGATACTGGAGGCGTTCCCGAAATCTTCGCGCAACAGCGGCGCCATCGCCTCGAATACTTCGGGCGAGACCGGCGTGGTTGCGTTGTGATCGAAGTAATAGCGGGTCATTGCCCAGCCTCTTTCTATTATGGCGCGACCGATCGTTACGCTGACAACCGACTTCGGCCTCTCGGATCATTTCACCGGGGCCATGAAGGGCGTCATCCTGCGCATCGCGCCGTCGGCCGAGATCGTCGACATCACGCACCAGGTGAGCGCTTTCGAAATCACCGAGGCCGCCTTCGTCATCAGCGAGGCGTACCGCTATTTCCCGAAGAAGACCGTACATGTGGTGGTGATCGATCCCGGCGTGGGCACCGCACGCCGCCCCATCGTTGCCGAGGCCGCCGGGCAGTTCTTCGTCGCGCCCGACAACGGCGTGCTCTCGATGATCTACGCGCGCGAGAAGCACAAGGTGCGCGCCGTCACTTCGGACCGGCATTTTCTCAAGCCCGTCAGCCGCACTTTCCACGGCCGCGACATCTTCGCTCCCACCGCCGCCCATCTGGCCGCGGGCGCGCGTCCGGCCAGCTTCGGCCGCCTCATCCAGGACTATTGCCGGCTACGCTTCGCCGAGCCGCTGCGCATCGGCAAGCGCGTCTGGCAGGGCACGGTTCTCAAGGTGGATCGCTTCGGGAACCTGATTCTGAACCTTCACATCGCCGAGTTCCCCGGCCTCGAAACCCGCCCCTTCCAGCTCCTGTGCGGCCAAGTCACCATCGACCATCTGAACGCCACCTTCGCCGAAGGCGCGCCCGGCGAGCCGCTCCTCATCGTTGGCAGTTCGGGCTATCTCGAAGTCGTAGCCAACCGGGCCTCCGCCGCCAAGGTCCTCGGCTGCGCCACCGGCTCCCCGGTGGATCTCACGATCTGGTAAGACGGCGGGTTCCCCACGTCGCGGGCAGGGCCACGGTCCCTTTGGGTGTAGAATTGTTTCCGGTCCGAACCTCTCGATACCAATTCGCGAGGAAAGAGCTCAGCCATGACGAAACTGCTATGGATCGCTGGGGCTGTCGTCGCCCTGCTGGCGCTCTCGGGCGCTGCGGGTACCCAGTTAAACGTGGCCCCGAGCAAACTGTTGTCGCTGGCAAGTCTGCCCGTCGGACCGCGGTCACCGGCCGGGGCCACTGTCGGCAGACCCTTGGTGGCCGAGGGCTACGGCAAGCTGCCGCTGGCGTTCGAGCCCAACCTGGGCCCGACCGACGCGCGGGTGCGGTTTATCGCGCGGGGCGGCGGGATGACGGCCTTCTTCACCGATACCGAAGCGGTCATGGTGCTCAGCCGGGCGGAGCGGCGCGATCCCAAAGCGTTGCCACAGGAGCGGCGGGAGCCGGGCAAGGTCGAGCAGGCCGTGGTGCGGATGAAGCTGGAGGGCGCCATGAAACCCCGCCAGGCTGTGGGGCTGGACAAGCTGCCCGGCATCAGCAACTACTTCATCGGCAACGATCCGAAGAAGTGGCGCACGGACGTGCCGCACTACGCGCGCGTCGAGTACGACGGCGTGTACCCGGGCATCAACCTGGTGTGGTACGGGAACCAGCGCCAGTTGGAGTACGACTTCGTGGTGGCGCCGGGCTCGGACCCCAAGCAGATCCAGGTGGCCTATGAGGGAGTGGAGTCGGTGGGAGTGGCGGCGGACGGGGAACTGGTGCTGCGGACGGCGCTGGGCGAGGTGCGGCAGCAGCAGCCGCGCGTGTACCAGGAAGTCGACGGAAAGCGCGCGGCGGTGGGGGCGCGGTACGCGCTCCTGGCGCGCAACCGGGTGAGCTTCGAGCTGGCGAAATACGACCGCAAGCGAGAGTTGCGCATCGACCCGGTGGTGCTGGTCTACTCTACCTACCTGGGCGGCACCGGCAGTGACGGTGGCGCCGCCATAGCGGTGGACGGGGCGGGCGCGGCCTACATCACCGGCATCGCAGGGTCGGTCGACTTCCCCACCCAGTCGCCGTTCCAGGACGCCTATGGGGGCGGACAGGACGTGTTCGTCGCCAAACTGGCGCCCACCGGCGACGCACTGATCTACTCCACCTACCTGGGCGGCAGCGGCTACGATGTCGGCAACGCCATCGCGGTGGATGGAGCCGGCTCGGCCTACGTCACCGGAATTACCATGTCCGCCAACTTTCCTGTCCAATCGCCTTACCAGGCTTCCATTCAGGGCGATAGCAACGCTTTCGTGACTAAGCTGGCGCCGGCGGGCAACGCTCTGGTCTACTCCACCTACCTAGGTGGATACCGCGACAGTTTCGGCCAGGGAATAGCGGTGGACGGAGTGGGCTCGGCCTATGTAACGGGCCAGACTGGCTCGGGCGACTTCCCAACCCAATCGCCGTACCAGGCGAGCCTCAAGGGATACTCTAGCGCCTTTGTGACCAAGCTCGTCCCGGCCGGAAACGCGCTGGTGTACTCGACGTTCTTGGGTGGCAGCGGCATTGATGTAGGCACCGGCATCGCTGTAGACGGAACAGGTGCGGCTTATGTGACGGGCAACACGAGTTCGACCGACTTCCCCGTTAAGTTTCCCGTGCAGGACACATATGGGGGCGGAAACGCGGACGCCTTTGTGACCAAGCTCACGCCTGCAGGCAACGCTCTCGTCTACTCCACGTACCTGGGGGGCAGCGGGTTCGATCAGGGGTTTGCCATAGCGGTAGATGGGACGGGTTCGGCGTATGTCGCGGGCAGCACGGAGTCGCCCAACTTCCCCGTCCAGGAGGCATACCAGAGCGCTCTCCGAGGGCCCGGCAATGCTTTCGTGACGAAGCTGACACCGGCCGGCTCCCTCACCTATTCCACCTACCTGGGAGGCAGCGGCGCGCTCGGGGACGGGGCCGGCGGCATCGCGGTCGATGCTGCGGACTCGGCCTACGTCACGGGTACAGCGTCTTCGGTTGATTTTCCCACCAAATCGGCGTATCAGAGCACCCTCCGAGGAGTCTCAAGCGCATTCGCGACCAAGCTGGCGGGGTACCCGGGGGCATTCGTTCTGTTGAGCCCGGCCCAAGGCGCGACCGGGATTTCGATCAATCCAACTCTAAGCTGGGATGCCTCGCCGTTTGCCACCTCCTACGACCTCTACTTTGGCACGTCGTCCTCGCCCCCGATTATGACGACCACCAGTGGCACAAGCTATGCCCTGGGGGCGCTGTCGCCTGAGACAACCTACTACTGGCAGGTCGTGGCCAGCGATAGCTCGGGCTCGGCCTCCTCCGGGATCTGGTCTTTCACGACGGCGGCGCCGCCCGCGCCGCCACTGTTGCTCCTGCCCGCCAACGGAGCCACGGGCGTGACAACGCCTGTCTTGAGCTGGAATGCCGCTAGCGGCGCAACCTCCTACGACGTGTCCTTCGGAACGCAGGCGTGGCCGCCGTTGGTGACCAACACGACGGGAACGAATTATAGTCCTGGGACGCTGGTGGCGAGCACGACCTATTACTGGCAGGTCGTGGCTACGAACAGCGTCGGCTCAGCGAGTTCCGCCACATGGTCGTTCACGACGCTGGTATCCGCGCCACCAGGGCCGGCGCTGGTCTCGCCCTCCAACGGGGCCGCCGGGGTTTCGCTGACGCCAACGGTCAACTGGAACGCTGCGACCGATGCAACCTCCTACGACGTGTACTTCGGGACCGCTTCCCCACCGCCTCTGGCGACCAACACGATCGGCACCAGCTACAGTCCGGGCACGCTCAGTCCGGGCACGGCCTACTACTGGCAGGTTGTGGCCAAGAATAGCGGCGGCTCGACCAGTTCCGGCACCTGGTCGTTCACGACCGCCGCTCCGGCGGCCGGCTTGCTGTTCGTGCCCGTCGCCCCCTGCCGCGTGGCAGACACGCGCAACTCCGGCGGCCCGTTCGGCGGACCCACGATGACGGCCGGCTCTACGCGCTCCTTCGCGATTCCTCAAAGCGCGTGCAGCATTCCGAGCACGGCTCTGGAGTACTCGTTGAACGTGACGGTGGTGCCCGCAGGGCCGCTGGGCTACTTGTCGCTGTGGCCCACCGGGCAGACGCAGCCGTACGTCTCCACGTTGAACTCCCCTGGCGGCATTGTGCTGGCCAACGCGGCCCTGGTCCCGGCCGGCACGGGCGGGGCGGTGAGCGTCTACG
>Ga0187864_10000124_pt1 | contig 86469 bp, 79 predicted proteins | sample June2016WEW_11_4_FD_132985 | JGI IMG/M metagenome (GOLD analysis project Ga0187864, IMG submission 132985) | Peatland microbial communities from SPRUCE experiment site at the Marcell Experimental Forest, Minnesota, USA - June2016WEW_11_40 | ecosystem: Environmental > Terrestrial > Soil >... | reverse complement strand
TTCCTGAGTGGTCGTGAAGAGGTCCGACACTCCCAAGAACCGACCAACCCTTCGAGCAATGTTCGAACGGATCCTCCGTTGACGGCGCGTCAGCATGAACACCGTGCTCCCTCCAGTTTCGTCCCAGAAGTCCGTCCTTCAACTACAACTACTATCGTCTCCACGGCTCACTGAAGCCCAGACCCCTTAGGAATGCCTACGGCAAGAGCCCAAGGCCCCCGGCGTAAACGGTCTGAGTCAGTCCTATAAAAGCTCGGGGGGGAGGACTCGAACCCCCAATAACAGGGCCAGAACCTGTCGTGTTGCCGATTACACCACCCCCGAACGGGTGAGGCACAAGCTACCCGAATGCCCGGGGGCCTAGGAGCGCAGGTCGTGCAGACGGGAGTAGCCCACCACGCGCCCCACCGCCACCCCCAGCGTCTCCTTGGCGAAGTACGGCACCGCCGACCATCCGGAGATCGGTGAGTCTTTGACCGGAGCCGGCCACGCTTGAAGCCCCACGTCAGTAGCGATGGCCAGACTGCGGTCCTCATGGAATCCGTCGGTGACGATGAGGACCTTGTCGAGCCCTCGCCGGTGCAGCACGTCAGCTGCTTCGGAGAGGTTCGCCCACGAGTCGCTGCCGCCGACCTCGACGATCTCGTCGGCCGCCAGCCCGTGATCGACGAGCCAGGTGCCCGACGCCTGAGCCTCTGTGTAGCGATCCCCGGGCTCCTTGTACCCCGTCACCACGACTATGGGGGCGAGATGGCGACGCCAAAGGCTCTCCGCTTGAGTGAGGCGTGCCGCGAGATCCGGCGAGGGAACGCCGTCGTACTGGGCGGCACCCATCACCACCACCGCCTCGGCGGGTCGCGCGTCGAATTGACGCGAGGTGAGCCACACCTGGACCGCGGTCACCGCCACGTAACCGGCAAGCAACACGACGGTGATAACGAACGCCCGCCAAACGAACCGCCACGTTCCCGCGAGGATCTGCATCGCCTAAGTGCCTTGCCGGTCAGTCGGCCTAAGAAGCATCCGGTGGTCCGAGGCGCCTTCGCGCCGCGGCGATCCGCTCGAGCACAACTTCACGCCCGAGCAAAGCCATCGACTCGAAGAGCGGCGGACCCACCCTCCTGCCGGTGACGGCCACTCTGATCGGTGCCTGAGCTCGGTTGAGCTTCCGGCCTGCCGACTCGCCTAGCTCACGGGTCACCGCGTGCAGAACGCCTTCTTCCCAGGCGCAATCGCTGTAGGCGGCGAGCGCGGCGTCGAGGATCGCGGGGGTCGCCTCGTCAGCCGCGACTGCCGCCCAGGACTGCACGTCGACCTCAGGTTCCTCCAAGAAGAGGAAGTCGACCATGCCGGGCACCTCGCGAAGCAGCATGACGCGGTCTTGGACGAGAGGGCCTACGTGCCGGAAGACCCCTTCGTCGAAACGCTCGGCGGGCCATGGGGCATGCGGAGCTGAGATCCACGGCCGGCTCGCTGTCACGAACTCGTCCAATGTCATCGCACGCAGGTACTCACCGTTCATCCAGCGCAGCTTGTCTACGTCGAAGAAGGCAGGCGCGTGGTTCACCGCCTCGAGCCGGAAGGCGTCGACCATCTCCTCGACACTCAGGATCTCGCGACCTTCGGGATGGCTCCACCCGAGCAGAGCAAGGTAATTGCGCATGGCGCCGGGCACGTAGCCCTCCTCACGATACGACTCGACCGCGACGGGATCACGGCGCTTGGACAGCTTCTGGCGCCGCTCGTTCACCAGCATCGGAAGATGGGCGAACGCGGGCATCAGCGCAACTCTGCTGTCATCAGGGCCGAATCCTGTACGCACGAGCTCGTCCCACAGCAACAACCCCTTCGGTGTCGACGGCAGGAGGTCCTCGCCCCGGATGACGTGGGTGATGCCCATGTCGATGTCGTCGACGATGTTGGCGAGGACGAAAAGGGGTGCGCCGGTCGACTTCACCACCACGAAGTCCTCGATAGACACGTTGGGAAAGGCGACCTTGCCGCGCACTATGTCCGTCACGGTCGTGGTTCCCTCGTCGGGCACTCGCAACCGCAGGGCGCCCTCGGCGCGTCCGAGTCCTCTCTCGCGGCAGAAACCGTCGTACCCGGGGGTGGGGTCGTCCTTCGTACGAGCCTCGAGCTCGCCACGCGTACAGTCACAAGCGTAGAGAACCCCGGCATCCCACAGCGTGTCGATCGCCTCGGCATAACGCTCTGAACGCTCCGACTGGTGGTATGGACCTTCGTCGGGGACCATGTCGAGCCACTCGAGCGCGGCGACGATGCCGGTCGTCCACTCTTCGCGGTTGCGCTCGATGTCGGTGTCCTCGATGCGCAGGATGAACGTGCCCCCGGTGCCGCGCGCGAAGAGCCAGTTGTAAAGGGCGGTTCGAGCGCTTCCCACGTGGAAGTACCCGGTGGGCGACGGCGCGAAACGAACCCGCGGCCGCCGCTCCTCGAAGTCGCTCACGACAAGTCCTTCGTCTGCCGCCCTCGTCCCACGGGGGGCGGTTACTCGTCCTCGACGAGCGAGATGGACCTGGTCGGGCAGTTGCTCTCCGCCGTACGCAGCTTCTCATCCAGCTCCGCCGGGGGGTTCTCGTCGAGCACGTACAGGAACCCGTCGTCGCGCACCTCGAACACTTCGGGGACGATCCCAATGCACAGCGCGTTCGACGCGCAGGTGTCGAAGTCCACGACTACCTTCATCTGGGGCACCCTCGTCTCACCTGGCCACCCTTCCCCGCCACCAGGAAGGATCCTCACGATTCTAGCGATGGCACGGTGAAGCTCCCGGCATCGTGCCTACGCATGAGGCCCCTCTATCGGGCCGGCTCATGTGATTTCGCCGGGCGTCCACCGCTATGTGACGTCGGCGCGCAAGGTGGTGAATGTCCCCGCGACGGCAAGCACCACCCCGTAGGCGAGGAGCACCAGGGCCCCCTCCCACCAGGTGATCAGATGGGCGGTGCTGGAGAAGATCCCGCCACCGCCACGGCGGCTGGCGCTCACCGCCACTGACTCGAGCGCCTCAGCCGCCTGGCCAGGCAGCCAGCGCCCGACCGAGGGCACGACACCCTCGACGATCGGCTCCACGACGGCTATCACCCCCAGGCCCACGACGAGCGCGACCACCTGGTTCTTCAAGAGCGCGCCGAGGCCGAGACCGTAGATGCCGTACAGGACACAGGCGGCGAGAACGCCCGGGAAGACGTGTCGGTACTCGGTGAGCATGCGGCCGGTGTCGCCGAACCCGCCGGCCACGAGCCCGATCCCGAGAACAAGCCCCGTGAGGCCTCCCGCGACCCCGACCACCACCCCGCCCCCGGCCGAGGAGAGCAGCTTCGCCGCTACCATTCTCCCGCGCTTCGGTTCACACAGAAGCGTGGGGGTCACCGTTTTGTGCCGGTACTCGCCCGTGACGCAGATGACCCCGAGAACCAACGCCAGGTCGACGGACACGGTCATCGTGGAAAACACGAGGTCGAACCAACTCGAGGTCCCCCGTGCCGGGAAGAGAAGGGCCTCCACATCGTGGCGGTGCGGGGCGAAGCCGACGAGCACGCCCAGTCCTCCCGTCAGGACCATGGTGATGATGAGGATCGCCCACGTCGACCAGATCGTGCGGAACTTTAAGGCCTCCGCGCGAAGAAGCCGGATCACGAAGACCCCTCCTCTGGCGGCGGCGCAGACGCATAACCCTGGGCGCCAACCGATCCCCAGGGTTGGCCTATCGGGTGGCCGCCCATCTGTCCCCCCTCGGTCATCTGGAAGAACAGCTGCTCGAGTGACTCACCAGTGGAGGTCATCTCGTAGACGACGATCCGGTTCTCGGCCATGATGGGTCCGATCTCCTCGGGCGTGGTGCCCTCGGCCACCACGGTATCGGGACCTTCGAGTCGTGCCCTCCCTGCTTCCGGACGCGTTGCCTGGAGCACCGAGACGAGGCGCTGCGCGTCGGGAGTGCGCACGCGCACGGCGACGGTGGCGGTCGTCCCCTGAAGAAGCTGCTGCAGCGGTCCGTGTCCCATGAGGTGGCCGTTCGCCAGGATGACGACGTCGTCCACCGTCTGGGCCGCCTCGGCCAGCAGGTGCGACGACACGAGCACGACCCTTCCCGAAGAGGCGAACCAACGCAGGAAACCCCGGATCCAGGCGATGCCCTGGGGGTCGAGCCCGTTGGCCGGCTCGTCGAGTACCAGCACCTCGGGGTCGCCCAGAAGCGCCCGAGCCAGCTCGAGCCTCTGGCGCATGCCGAGCGAGAACTTCCCGACGGTCCGCCCGGCGTCAGCCCCCAACCCCACCAGCTCTAGGACTTCGTCGACACGTGTGAAGTCGATTCCGGCCACAGCCGCGATCGTGCGCAGGTGGTTGCGGGCGGTGCGCGCCGGGTGGAAGCCCGAAGCCTCGAGGACCGCACCGACGGTGCGAGTGGGGTCGGGCAGGTCGCGGTAGGCGACGCCGTTGACGAGCGCCCTGCCCGAGGTGGGCGAGACCAGGCCCAGCAACATCCGAAGCGTCGTAGTCTTGCCTGCGCCGTTGGGGCCGAGGAACCCTGTCACCATCCCTGGCTCGACACTGAAGGTGAGGTCGTCTACGGCGACGACGCTGCCGAAGTGCTTGGTCAGCCCGCGGACCTCGACGCTCGGCGCGGTGCCAACAGCCGAAGTGCGTCGCCGTTCTCCAGCGAAGTCCGAGAAGTTCGTGCCGGTGGTCAAGACTACGTTCCTCCATCTGAGAACGAAGATCCGGGCACGTCGTGAGAGGACCTCTAACGGGTGGACCAGACGCGGCGCCCTCGCTGCCGCGAGCGCAACCCCAACGGCTCCTGTGTTGCCGGTTCTTCGGCTGACACCTTATCGCTATGCCAGTCGGGTCCCTGCTCAGCCAACCGAGCCTGCACGTGGCGTCGCGGACACCCTCGCACGCCGGTCGGCCATCGTGCGCCTCTCGCGCATCTTCTGAGCGTTTCAGAACGTCAGGATCTGGCGGATGACCTCGCCGCGCTTCATCGCGTCGAACGCATCCTGTGCCTTCGAGATGTCCATGCGCGCCGAGACCATCCCGTCGAGGTCCAAGCGCCCGGCTTTCCACAACCGGATCATGCGCTCGAACTCGCTGCGCACGTCCGCCGAGCCGTAGAAGGAACCCAGGAGCTTCTTCTCCATGAAGAACAACTCGAAGCAATTGAACTCCACTATCTTGTCTCTCGCGCCCGCTCCCACGATCACGGCAGTACCTCCCCGGCGCACTGCGTTATAGGCTCCGCGCACGGTCTGGGGCAGGCCGATGCACTCGAAGGCATAATCGAAACCTTCCCTCTCGTTCAGCTCGATGTTCGCTGCATCGAGCTCGTCGGGCTTCACGCCACGGGTAGCACCGAAGCGCAGGGCGTCCTTCAACTTGGACTCGATCGTGTCCACCGCGACGATCTCGGCCGCGCCTGCTATACGTGCTCCTTGGATCGCGGCGATCCCCACTCCTCCTGCGCCGAACACCACGACGTTCGACCCCGGCTTCACCTTTGCGGTGTTGAGGACGGCACCCACACCGGTGGTGACACCACAACCGATGAGCGCACCTATCTCGTAGGGCACGTCGGAGGGGATCTTCACCACCGCTTGCTTGGGGACGACTATCTCCTCGGCAAAGGTACCCATGCCGGCAAAGCCGTAGATCGGTGTGCCCCCCATCGTGAAAGGCGTGGACCCGGCGATTTTAAAGAAAATGTCCAGGCACAGGTTGGGCTCACCGCGCCGGCACGCACGGCAGGTGCCGCACGGCGGGGACCAAGCGATGATCACGTGGTCACCGGTGGCGACCTCGCTCACGCCCTCTCCCACGGCGATCACCTCGCCCGAGCCCTCGTGTCCCAGCACCGCAGGGGTCAGCTGGTACAGGGTTCCGTTCATTGCCGAGAGGTCCGAGTGGCACACCCCCGCGGCGTGGATCTTCACGTGCACCTGTCCTGCGCCAGGGCCGTTCACCTCGATATCGTCACGGCACTCCACGACTTCCTTGCCGACCTCGTGAAACACCACACCGCGCATTCCGGATCCCCTCTGGTGGAGTTACGTCTCGCTGACGGTTAGAAGCTAGCGGGAGCGAGTTCCTGGTTGATCAGGTGACATACCCGAGGATAAACCCGGTCGCGCCAAGCATCGGCCTATGGATGTTCGTGGGAGCGTCGCTGGTCGCCCTCGGGCGGTCAAAACCCGTAGAGTAACGACTTCTTGGAGGCTAGCTTTCAGCCGGCGCGGCTTCGGTCAACTAATCCGCGAGATCCGCTTGGCGAGCTCTTTCTTCTCGTTCAGGTCCACAAGCCGCGAAATCGCAATTCGCTGTGCCTGGGGTGAGCCCGCGCCGTGCATGCTCTCCGTCAGATAAGCCGCGGCGCCGCACCCTACGGTCAAGTTCTCGATGAACCTCATGATCTTGATACGGTCGAGGGTCGGCACATCTTTCCTCCCCTTGAGGTACTTCTCGAGGTACGGTGCGATCTCTGGGTTGTCGAAGTCCTTCTGCGACGGCGTCGTCACGATGAGCCCGCCCGCGATGTCCTGCGCCAGGCGCGTTATCTCGAACGGGAAGCGTGTGACGTTCAGCTTGCAGATGTTTGCAAGCAGCGAGTCCACCTCGTAGTTGCCCGCGGCCGTTTCGCACCCACGCGAGCTGCATGCAATACCGCAGCAGAACATCGTCTCGTTCAGGTGGATCATCTCGGTGATCTTGTCTCGCACGTGGCTCGCCGTCTGCACGCCCTGGTACTCTGCAGCGAGTTGGGCCGCGCCTATCAGAACGTCCCCGACGCCGACCTTGCAGCCGCCATAGCTCTGCCGGTGGAATGACGCGAAACGCTCGACGACCTTGCCGCTCTGGTCAGTCTCTCCGCACATGAAAACGCGCTCGTTCGGGACAAACACGTCATCGAATATGACGAGTGCCTCCTGGCTGCCGTAGCCGGGATTGCCGACATCGAGAGGGCTTCCCTCCAGCTTGCGCGTGTCTGAGGGCTGGCGTCCCAGGACGAAGGTGATGCCCTGCGAGTCTGCCGGGATCGCGAAGGAGACCGCGTAGTCTTCTTCCCCCTCGCGCATCGACATCGTCGGCATCACGAGGATCTCGTGCGAATTCAGCGCTCCGGTCTGGTGCGCCTTCGCGCCACGAACCACGATGCCCGTGGGCGTCCTGTCGACGACGTGCACGAACATATCCGGGTCAGGCTGATCGCCCGGGCGCAAACCCCTGTCGCCCTTCACGTCGGTCATCGCGCCTTCGACCACGATATTCATGTCCTGCACCCACTCGAGGTAATCCTTGAACCGGTTGTGGTAGGGAGTACCGTGTGCCTGGTCGCACTCGTATGTCACCGAGTACAGAGCGTTGAAGCCGTCCATCCCTACGCAGCGCTGAAAGCACGTCCCGGTCCTGCGTCCAAGCATTCTCTGCATGAGGACCTTGTCGACGAGGTCCTCGACACTCTGGTGGATGTGCGTGAAGCGGCTGATTTCCTTGCCCGTTAGGTGTGACTTGACGAAGAGGAGTTGAGGCGCCTCGGGCTCGTCGCCGACGTTGTAAGACTCTGCGACCGCGTTGGCCGATGGCCTCAAAAGCGGGTGGTCCACCGTGTTGTCACAGCGCTCCCCGAGCACGAACACGTCGCGCTTAAGGCCACGCAGGCTCTCGAGGTATCCCTCCGGGTCACTGATCTTCATTGCGTCTTCCCGGTATTCAGCGTCGGTTAGACATGAAGCCTATATCAGTACAGCGGCTGGCAGCGTGCGGCCGCGTCTGCAACGCGGGACCTGACTGCTCCCCTCGGGCCGATCAGCAGCACGGGCCGAGGGTCTCGGCCTGCTCGCAGAGCTCCTCGCGAAAGTCGGGGTGGGCAATCTGGGCAAGGGCACGAGCCCGCTCCTTCACGGTCATGCCGGTCACCTTCACCGCCCCGTACTCTGTCACCACCACGCTCGTGTGGTGTCTCGGGGTGGAAACTACCGTCCCCTCGGGCAGCTGACTCATGATGCGCGACCGCAGCTCCCCTCCGATCGTCACGGTCGAGCGCAGGCAGACCAAGGAATTGTGATCCAGGTTGAGGTCCGCCGCGGCGAGAAAGTCCTCGTGGCCGCCGACGCCTGAGATCTGCTCGCCGTCGATACAGTCCGCGACGACCTGTCCGTACAGATCGACTGCGAGTGCACCGTTCACCGAGACCAGCTTGCGATTGCGAGCGATGATCGACGGTTCGTTCACGACTTCGACGGGGAGGAAAGCAACTTCGAGGTTGTCGTCGAGCCAGCGGTACAAATCAGCTGATCCGAGCGCGAAGGTGACCACAGACACCCCGTCGAAGAGCCCCTTGGCGTTCGTGACCTTGCCGGCCTGATGGAGGCGCATCAAGCCGTTCGTGAACATCTCGCTGTGGATGCCGTAGTCCCCTCCGGAACCCTCTGCCAGACGCGTCGCCACCATCGAGGGCACGCCGCCGATGCCTGTTTGCAGAGTCGCCCCATCCGTGACGAATGTGAGGGCGTTGGTCGCGATCGCCGTGTCGATCTCGTCGGGAACCGCTTCCTCGAGCGTGAAAGGCTCGTCGGTCACCTCGATCAGCACGTCGACGATGTCGAGCGGCAATGTGTTCTCGTAGGGCGGCAAGCTGTGGGTCCGCGGGAGGTGCGGGTTCACCTCGACGAACAAGAGCCGCTCGGGATCACGCCCGGCGGCCAGCAGCTCGTCGTAAGTCGAGCCCAGGTGCAAGGAGAGGCTCAAGTTCCCTGCTGAGTCGGGAGGAGCCGCCTGCGCAGCCATGATCCTCGGCGGGAACATGCTGAGGATGGTCCCGAACTGCCGGAACCCGCCTGGCACGAGGTCGACGTTGTACCCCTCAGCCAACAGAATGCGCTCTGCCGGACCGAAGAACCCACTGCGAAAGGAGACGCCAGGCTTAGTCAACACCTTGAAGTAGTCGAGGAGCAGCGCGCCTCCGACGACCAGCTCCTCCCAGTCGTCGCGTTCGCCGAGAGCGGTGAAGAAAGCAGGGGGAATCCCCGGGCCGAGGCCGAAGGCGACGGTGTCGCGGGTGTGGACGAGGTGTGCGGCTTCTTCGGGTGTGCAGCGGCGCGGCGCCATGGCGGGCATCAGTTTCGCGCAGACCGTTGATAGAGATGAAGTTGAAGGAGGAGACCCTCTCAGCGAGACGAGGAGACATCGAACACATCGGGCAACAACAGGTGCACAGCCGAGGTCAGCTCCTGGCGGACACCGGTCATGTCGAACCACCCCTTCACCCATCCGACCAGCGAAGAGAACCAGATGTAGCCGATCAACCGGGTGCGCTCGGCGTGGTCCGGAGGCTGAGGCTCGCCGATCACCCGAGCGATGATCTCGTTCATGAGCTCCACTACCTGCCGCTGGCACTCCACGGCGGCTGGATCGGGCGAGGCGAGTGAGATGAAGGCGGCCGCCACGAACTTCGGCCGTCGAGCCATGACCCGAAGCGCCTGGTCGAGCACGTCGAGGACCCGCTGGGAGGCGCTGCTCCCCCCCACCGGGACCTGGGCCAGACGTGTGTCGAGCTGTCCCACCCACTGCAGCAGCGCCGCGGAGAGCAGGTGGTCCTTGGAGGTGAAGTAGCGGTAGACCGTGCCCATCGCCACGTGCGCGCGCGCCGCGACGGCTCTCATTTGCACGGCCTCGTACCCACCCTCGAGCCCGAGCTCCATCGCGGCGTCGACGACCCGTCGGCGCCGGGCCTCCTGTACCGGGGTCAAGGCGAGCGGAGTGGCTCGCGGCTCGCGCTCTCTGTCTCGAATGGTGCTCTCAGGCACAGGGAAGCACCCTACTGGGGGCACGCTGGAGAGAAACCTGTTCCATTTCCCGTCGGTTCCTGCCCGCCAGACGGATCCTGATCGCACGGTCCAGCACCGCTGAGCAGGGACGCAGCCCGACAGCACCGAGACGCTCGGCGGCGCCGTGCGAAAGAGAAGTCGAAGAAGTAGAAATCAGGCGTCCCCCAGGGGTGGGCGCGTGGCCCCGGGCGGGTGCGTCGGCAGCGGAGGGCCGGATCAGCACCACCCGGTGAATCGTCGCCTCTGTCCGCCCCGGTCCAGCCGAAGTAACCCGGTGTTCATCGTCGCTACGAGAGAAGCTGCAGCGCTCGAAGAGGGCCGGCTCGTGCCGAGGTGTAGAGCATGACGATGCAAGAGCCGATGACGCTGCGGGTGGTGACCGCAGGGGAGATCGTGGAAGCCGAGTGTGCACCGAGCGGCGTCCCCGGCCTCGCGCTCGTCGGCCGACCTGTGACCACCCGGTGGCGGCTGGTGCACATGGCGACCGGACGTGCCGTGTCGCGCTCGGCCGAACACGCTGATCCTGAAGCGGTGCGCGACTTCGCGAGGCGTATCGCCCATCTGACGGACTGGACGGATCCGAACGTGGCGGTGTCGGTACCCAGGCTGCGTCAAAACCTCGAGCAGGCGATCACCGCTTGGCGTGCCGCCTACCCTCCAGCCGAGGTGGCCCAATCGACTCCTCCCCAGGGGATCCGGCGTGCCGAAGGGGTCCGGCGTACCGAGGGTGTCCAAGGGGGCCAGGGGGTCGCCGGCAACGGTGTGCATGGCCCGGTTCAGGCCGAGAGGAGCAACCCCCCGTCCGTGGCAGGGCCCGACCTCGCGATGGGAAGGGACCTGGCGAAAGACCTGGAGAGGCTTGCGACGCGTCTTCGGGTCGCCGAGCACGAACGCGTCCTGCTACGTCAGGTCGTCCGCCGACTGCACGCCGTACTACCGGCGGATGCGTTCTCGGACGCTCTCGCGACGCTGAGCCAGAGCGATCGCGCGTTCGTACGCTTCCTTATGGCCGACGAGAACGCCGAGGACACGACCGCCGTAGTCCAAGTCATAAAGGGCACCGACAACGTCGTAAGCCCACGAGCTCCTGTTTCCTCGACCAGACTTCCCACCACTGCGTCGCGACCGGCTGCAGCCTCGCCGCGCAACCCCACCCGACCGCGCAAGCCGCACTTCGGCGGTCCGGACGTCGCCGCAAGCTGATCACCGTCACCCGCATGTGCGCTCGATCGCTATTACCGACCGTTTCACTGTCCGGCGCGAGGACCTTCTAGCGCGTAGACGATCGTCACCTGCGCGGAGGCCTGTTGGGTTCCCGGTTCGACCGGCACCTGCACGCTGTTCGCAGCCCCGAGAGCGCCTTTGAACGTCTGGTCTGGCGACAGGTACCCGACCGGCGAGTTGTCGCTGAGCGAGCAGACGGGACCGAGACGCTCCCCCGCTGCCTGCGCCATGGACCGGGCGTGGCTGACGGCCTGGCGGACTGCGTCGGTTCGGGCCTGGTCTTCGATCCCGCGTGAGTCCTCCATCGAGAACGTGAGCGAATTGACGCGCACGGCGTTTGCAGCCGCGCCTGCAAGCGCATCGATGACCGACCCGGCGTTGGAGAAGTCCCGGAGCTTGGCCGTGAGGGTGTTGGTCACCTCGTAGCCGGTGATCACGCCGTTGCTGTTGTAACGAGGCTCCACCTGTAGGTTCGAGGTCTGTACGTCCTTGTCCAAGATGCCGCCCTGCTTCAACACGGCGGTCACCTCTGAGGCCTTCGAGTTGTCGTCGGCGAGAGAAGCCTGGGCGCTCGGGTCGGTGACGTCGATGCCGACCGACACCGTGAGCAGGTTCGGGGTGTTGCTCGCCACGCCACTGCCTTGAACCGTGAGCTTCGGCGCAGAACCGCTGCAAGCCGTACCGTCAGAGACCGTCGACGTGGCGGAGCTGCCGGATCCGGCGAGCCCCAGGGCCGTCCCTCCTGTCACCAGCGCAACCACGATTCCGACCGCACCGGCCACGACCCAGATCTTGTTGTTCATGTCCGCTCCTATTGCTTGTCACGCTTGCTTTTCACCTTCTCGCTCGCCCCCACGGTCCCTTACACCTCGATCACAGCTGCGGGGTCGCCGACGCTTCACATCACGGATTGGACGACGGTGGGCGCCGCCAAGTTCCAGAGCGGCGGGTTGAGGTTCATCGGACCGACGGCGTCTCTCCGTCTCCTCTCGACCGCGTATAGCGGTCACACGGACCGAACATCAAGGTCCGGACAGAAAGTTCGACGTCATAGCCTCGTCGTCGCTTTGCACCAAACCTTGCTAGCAACCTTGCACCAAACCTTGAACGACCAGCGCTGCAACGTTCACCTCTGTAAACGCCGAGTCCATTGGCACCGCCAACAGTGAGGTGTGCAGCGCGAACGCCCCCCCGTCGCCCGTCAGGGCCCAGGAACTAGCACCTCAACGTATGCTCGGAACCGATGTGCGGGCGCGTCGATATTCACACGCCGCCGTCGCAGCTGGCTCGGCTGCTCGAGGTGGCCCTGGCAGCAGGGGTCGACCCCGACGGCCGGCCGAGCTGGAACGTGCCCCCGACTAGAGGCCTTCCCGTCGTCACCGAGCAGAAGTCACCTGGGGCCGAGGAAGAGACCAGGGGAACAAAGGCCCCACTAGACAAGAAGCGGCCCGTGCCCGGCGAGGAACTACGGCGGCGATTGGACGTCTACCGGTGGGGGCTCCTCCCGCACTGGGCCAAGGACCCCCGGATCGGCTACAAGATGATCAACGCCAAGGCCGAGACGTTGACCAAGAGCGCGGCCTACCACACCCCGTTCCGCCAGCGACGCTGCCTGATCGTGGTCGACGGCTTCTACGAGTGGCAGGTCCCCGACCCCGAGCGCCCGAAGAACAAGGTGCCGTTCTACTTCCACCGCGCCGACGCAAAGCCCATCACCTTCGCCGGTCTCTACGACATCTGGTGGGACAAGACGCGCTCGAAGGAGCCTGACCCCGAGACCCTGCTACGCACCTGCACGATCATCACCACCGAAGCGGGGCCCGACATGGTCGAGGTGCACGACCGCATGCCGGTGATCCTCGAGCGCTCCGAGCTCGACGCCTGGCTGGACCCCGACCAGCACGAACCTGAGGTCCTGTCGGCTCTGTTGGACCCGGCTCCGCGAGGAACGCTTCTGAGGCACCCCATCGACAGGGCGGTTAACAGCCCTCGAAACGACGGGCCCCAGCTCATCGAGCCTGTGCCGGTTCCCGGCGCCAGTACCTGATCCGACCTCCGATCGACGGCGCGCAGGCAATTCACGAACCGGCGGGTGTCACCGCCTGCCAGTTCGCCACAGACGGCAAGATGGCACCAGCGGGCCCCTGACCGAAAAGCGACAGAAGATTGCCCGTCATTCGCGCGACCGGACCCGCCGGGCATTGCGCGCCGTCGCCCGGACAAGGTGTGAGCGAATTGATCCAGTTGTTGTTGCCGCTGTCGAACACCCCGCCCTTGCTCGTCGGGTCAGTGTAGTAGGTCATGTCCGAGTACGTGTACTGACCCCACTTGCCCTGGTTCGTATAGGTGTCCTTCAACGGCACCGGTGAATGGCCGAGGACCTGAAGATCACGAGGCATCTGCTGCGAAGGGTCGATATGGTCGATGTCGGAGGCGATCAGATTGGGCACCGTGGAGCCATCGTGCAGCCCCGTCCCTTTGAAGATCCAAGCTGAGGCGTCCCAGACGACGAACGAAGCAGCCGGGCTTCGGGGCTCGAGGTAGCCGGCGTATATCTGGCCGACGAAGCCGCTCTCGGGCCAGCTGCTCGGAGGCGAGCTCCAGGTGTTCCCGGTGACCTCCATCGGATCACCCTTCCCGTTCAGCGGGTCCTCGGCGGAGTCTCGGTAGTCGACCTCCTCTCGATCCAGGCCCAATGGCGAAGCTTGGAGACGGACGTGGCGCAATACGGAGGCCGCCCCGAAGAAGATCATGTTCACGCCCTTGCCCAGCGCAGTCTGCGCCGCCTCGCGTTCGCCGTACGACCAGGCCTCGTCGTGGCCCAGTGAGAACAGGACCCGATGTTGAAGGAGAGTGGCCGGGTTCTCCTGCACGGTGAGGTCGGTGCAATAGGTGACGTCGAGGCCGTTCTCCTCCGCGAACCGGACGATCGGGTACTCGTTCGACAAGAAGTCTGAGGCACCGTTGCCGTCCGAGTAGGGCCGATCGAACGAGACCACACGAGCTCGGTTGCACACCGGATAGGTATTCGAGCCGGGGGGGCACGGCCCTCGACCCTGATAGAAGGAGTAACCCCCGTAGGTGTTCCAGGCCTGCTCTGTGAAAGAACGGGCCATGACAAGGTAGGTCGCGTGACTCGACGGGTCCCAGATCGTGACTGGCACATATCCCTGCTGGCCACTGTTTCCGATCAGCTTCAGCAGATAGTCGCCCGAGACGAAGGCAGCCGTGATCGGGACTGCGAGAGAGCGCGACCAGTTGTCGCAACTGACCATGTTCGTAGCTGGACTGAGGGGGCACGGCGGCTGGACTTGGCCCGTCTCCACGGGCGAGCTCCAGATCTGACGTGCGCCCGCTCCCTGGTACCACCCCATTCGATATGCCACGACACGAAAGCTAGGAGCGGTAGTCGACACGTACAGAGCGACGTTCTCGCCGACGGTCGCATAGTTCAGGTCTGCGAAGCCCTCGATGTACCCGCTTCCACCGCCCCCGGAGATCTCCCAGGCAGTCGTGCCTGAACGCCTGTTCTCGGCGATGACAGAGGCCGACTCGACGCCGTTAGGGCCGAGGAACGTCCGAGCACCTGCACCACCATAGATCGAGGAGCCGCGCGACCGCCTCGACCCGCCGACCGTGTGAGAAGAATGCGTGTTTCTCTTTGCCGTGGTGTTCGACCCACCGCAGCCGACCACCGTGGCGAGGAGCAACAAGAGCCCACCCACTATGCCGGTGGTCATCGGTGACCTCTGGCGTCGCCGCAGGGTCGCAGTTCTTCGAGCCTCGGTAGGCATGGGCGCCACCAGGCTGCCACGGTGTCACCAGCGACTGAAAGCTCACCCTCCCAGGTGAACGAGCGCTTACGCCTTCTCCTCGCCTTCCTCGCCATCGGAGGTGGTCGAGTCCAGCTCGACGAAGAAGGTGCTCCCTCTCTCCGACACCGACTCGAGGTCGAGGCGCCCTCCCATGCTCTGTGTCAGCTCGCGCGACAACGAGAGCCCCACGCCGGTGCCTTCGACGGCGCTGAGCTCGGCGCCGAGCCGGTCAAACGGCTCGAAGACCCTCCAGAGGTCCTCTGGGCGGATGCCTCCGCCGGTGTCGGCCACCACCAGACGCGCTCGGTCAGACCCGGCGGCGTCGCACGTGACCACTACCCTCCCACCAGGTTGGTTGTACTTGACAGCGTTCGACAGGAGGTTCAGCAGCACCTGCAGGAGGCGTTGGCGGTCGGCTCTCACCCTGAGCACGGGCTCGGGGTCGATCTCGATGTGCAGCGACACTCCTGTGCGCTCGGCGAGAGGCCGCGTCAGCTCGACCGCCTCGGAGGTGATCTCGAGCGCGGGCACGCTCGTCATGGACAGCTCGAGGTGGCCCGACTCGATGCGCGCTATGTCGAGGACCTCCTCTGTGAGGTCGAGCACGTGACGGCTGGCAGTGAGGATGTGGTCCACGCAGTCGGCCTGCTCCGGCGTCAGGTCTTCCATCCGCAGCAGCTGTGCGAAGGCGAGGACCGAGTTGAGCGGGGTACGCAGCTCGTGGCTCATACGCGTCAGGAACTCGCTCTTCGCGACGCTCGCGGCCTCGGCGGCTTCGAGCTGCAGGTCACGCCTGGCGAGCTCGCTCTCCATCGCACGCTGGGCCACTTCGGCGTCGGAGGGCGTGACTCGTGTGCTCGCCGTCGAAGACAGCGAATCGATAGCTCGGCCGTCGCTTCTCTTGTTCCCCAACCCAGCCGCCCCTGCCTAGGACCGTCGCCTTCCGACCGGTACCGGCAGTCACACCGGCTCCTGTCACTACGGTATCGGACCATCGGCGTTGACAGGGCGTCGGCACGCCGTTGTTCGAACGCAGGCTAGCCCTGGCGGTGCGACATCGGGACCAGTCCGAGACCTTTGGCATCGTCGAGCACCTGCTCGAGCACCTCTGCAGCCGGGGCTATTTGCGAGATCATCTGCATGAAGCGCTCGGGCACGAGCTGGATGAACACACCGTCGGCCTCTGCCATGAGCAAGCCCTCGTGGTATATGGCGCCACGAGCATGAACCTTGCGCCCCTGGTGGTCTGTGCAACGCGCTTCGAGCCGCAGCGGCGTGCGAAGCGGAGTCGGTCTGCGGTAGCGGATCGTGAGCGTGCCCGTCACGGCGGGGAACCCTGCTGCGATGATCGCCGCGCCAAGAATCTCGTCAAACACCATCGCAATGACCCCACCATGGACGCAGGCGGGCGGACCCTCGTACTGGTAGTCGAACCAAGCCATGCCAGCGAGCCCGCCCTCGACGCTCTCGACCACCACCGGAGGCGAGATCGGGTTGGCGAAGCCGACCACGGGGCTCGTCGGGAAGAACTCCTGCGGGTGGCCGGCAGGGTCGGGCTGAGACCTGCGGCGCCGACCGGGCCCGGCTCGATGCTCGAGGTCGTCGGCCACATCCGCCAACGTGACCGCCGCGGCATGGATGTCGGTTTCGGTGAGGTTGGCACCCACCATCACGCTCGTGATGCGGCGCATGACAGCGGCGAGATCGAAGCGCGGATCGTACGGGTGCGGCTCCGCCACGACGGCGCCCGCACGCGCAGGCACGCCCGATGAGATGCCGAAGTCCGAGATGCCGGGCCCGGAAGCTCCTCTGTCGGAGACACCGGGACCAGCAACCGGAGAGACAGAAGGGGCGTCGTCAGGACCACCGCGAGCAACCGAGTCCTGGTCTTTGGACCCGCCTTCGGGCGTCATCGGAGCCTGCGAAAAAGGGAGTTCATGGCAATCGGCAAGCTAATGGCGCGTTGGGGTGGTCCGGTAATTTCGACCTTTACGACGGTCACGCAGCCGGGGTGGACGGCGAACTGGCGAGAACGAGGCTGCGCCAGTCGGCCAAGCGCGCTCGCACCTGGTCAGGGGTGAGCTGCAGCTGCTCGGTGGGTACCGAGTCGACGATCCGCCGCTGGGCAACGTAGTCCTGCGCGGCCGCCTGGAAGAGCGGCGTCCGCCATTCGATCAAGTCAGCTGGCGCGTCACCCAGGAAGCCGAAGAGCACCAGCGCGAACTCCACGTCCTTACCCATAGGCGCGCGTCCAAAGTGCGCGGCTCGGGCGCACGCCACCGCCGAGCAGCCGCGCAGGGCATCCTCGACGCTTACGCCCGACGAGAGCTGGAGCTGCTCGAAGAACAGCTCTTGCGCGACGAGCAGCGCGTACCCCTGGTCGGGGCCCGGGACGCCGAGCCCGGGGCCCACCGGATGTTCGGGTGAGCGCAGCTCCGCGACGCGTCTCGCGCGCCAGCCGATCGGGGTCTGAGGGCTGTAGGCGGGACGAACCTTGTCCGCCTCGGCGATCGGAGCATAACTGGGCTGAGTCATGACAGGTGGCCGGGTTCGATCATGAAGGGTGATTCAGCAATAGGCCGTAGACGATCGAGTCGAACAGCGCCTGCCAGGAAGCCTCGATTATGTTCTCCGACACCCCGATCGTCGTCCACGTCCGCTCGCCGTCGGTCGTGTCGATTAGCACCCGGGTTACCGCCGCGGTGGCCCGGGTGCTGTCGAGCACCCGCACCCGGTAGTCGGTGAGGTGGATCCTCTCCAGCGCAGGGAAATGAGAGTCGATCGCCCTGCGAAGGGCGGAGTCCAGCGCGTTCACCGGCCCGTTGCCCTGGGCTGTGGACAGGACTCTCGTACCTCCTACCACGACCCTCACGGTCGCCTCGGTCGTGTGACGTGTCGGGTCGTCGAAGCGGGAGGTGGCGTCGGGAACCGGCCGGTCCGAGCCTGGGGACGTGCTCCTCGAGGTGGCACCGTTCGTGCCGGCATTGCCGTTCGTCACGGCATCGCAGTCGGAGATGACCCGAAACGACTCGAGCTCGAAGAACTCCGGCTTCCACCCCGCCGCCCGCCGAAGCAGCAGCTCGAGCGAGCCGTCTGCCACCGCGAAGTGGTACCCGTGGTGCTCGAGCGTCTTCAGGGTGTCGAGCACTTCTTCCATCGCCTTCGAGTCCAGCTCGAGGCCGAGCTCGGTCGCCTTGAGCGCCAGGGTCGAGCGACCCGCCATCTCCGAGACCACGAAGCGGGTGCCGTTGCCCACCGAGTCCGGCAGGACGTGCTCGTAGGTGTCACGTCGGCGCGCGATCGCGCTCGCATGAAGACCGGCCTTGTGCGCGAACGCCGCCGCGCCCACATAAGGCTGCTGCGGGTTCGGGGCGATGTTCACCAGCTCTGCTATGTGGTGCGACACCGGGGTGAGCCGCTCGAGGCGCTCGGGAGGGATCGTGCGCACCCCTAGCTTGAGGCTCAGATCCCCGATCACCACTGACAAGTCTGCGTTCCCGGTGCGTTCGCCGTAGCCATTCATACAGCCCTGCACGTGGGTGGCCCCGGCTCGGACCGCTGCGATCGAGTTGGCGACCGCACAACCCGAGTCGTTGTGGAAGTGCACCCCGACTTGGCAGTCGAATTGCGAGACGACCGACGCCACGGCGTGCTCCACCTCGTGGGGAAGGCTTCCACCGTTCGTGTCGCACAGCACCAGGGTCTCGGCGCCAGCCTCTTGCGCCGCGCGAAGAACGCGGATAGTGAACTCGGGATTCTCCCGGTAGCCGTCGAAAAAGTGCTCGGCGTCGAAGAAGACTCGGAGCCCGTGCTCGCGCAAGAAGCAGACCGAATCGGAGGCCATCGCCAGCGCCTCGGTGAGCGTCGTGCGAAGGGCCTCTTTGACGTGCATCTCGGAGACCTTGGCCACGATGCACACCGTCTCGGTGTTCGCCTTCACCAGCTGGCGAAGCACCTCGTCGTCCTCCGCGCGCACTCCCGCCCGGCGCGTGGAGCCGAACGCTACAAGGGTCGCCGTCGACAGGCGAAGCTCGGTGGGTGCGCGGGCAAAGAACTCCTCGTCCTTAGGGTTGGCGCCGGGCCAACCCCCCTCTATGTAGGCGACCCCCAGATGGTCGAGCTGCTCCGCGACGCGCAGCTTGTCGTCGACGGTGAGAGACAGCCCCTCCTGCTGCGAGCCGTCGCGCAACGTGGTGTCGAAGATGTCGACCGCCTCGGGAAGGGCGGACAGGACGAGACCGTGGCTGTCAGCGTGGACCTGGCTCTGGAGCTGGTCATTCGACATGCTCTACCCAGTTCTTGTAGCGGTCGATCTCCCCGCGAACTGCTGCGAAGTACGTCTGCTGGATCTGCTTGGTGATCGGGCCGGGGCGTCCGTCACCGACCGGGCGGTCGTCCACCTCGCGGATCGGCACCACCTCTGCCGCCGTCCCAGACAGGAACGCCTCGTCGGCCAGGTACAGGTCGGTGCGCACGAGCCCCTCGAAGTCCACCTCGTACCCCAAATCGGTCGCGATCGTCATCACCGAGTCCTGGGTGATGCCATGGAGGGCCCCTGACTCCGAGAGCGGAGGGGTGAGTATGCGCCTGCCTCTCACCACGAACAGGTTCTCGCCGGTGCACTCCGACACCCGCCCGTCGGGAGCGAGCAGCACAGCCTCGTCGTAGCCGGCTTTCAGTGCCTCGACCTTCGCCAGCGAGGAGTTCACGTACATTCCCGTTCCCTTCGCCGCGGTGGGCACAGCGTTCGGGTCGTGGCGCTGCCAGGAGGAAACTTTCAGCCGAATACCGTTGGCGAGGCCCTCCTCGCCCAGGTACGTGCCCCACGGGTAGGCCGCGATCGCCACCTGCACCGGGCACAGCAACGGGTTGAGGCCCATCTCCCCGTACCCGAGGAAGACGACCGGCCTTATGTAACAGCCCTCGGAGAGCCCGTTCACGGCCACCACCTGCTTCGTGGCCGCGACGAGCTCCGCGAGGCCGTAGGGCACGTCGATCATGAACACTTTCGCCGAGGCGAGCAGGCGGCGGATGTGGTCTGTCAGCCTGAACACGGCCACACCGGAGCTCGTTGGGTAGGCGCGGATGCCCTCGAAGACGCCCGAGCCGTAGTGGAGCGAGTGCGTGAGCACGTGGACTCGAGCTTGGTCCCAGTCGACGAGCTCTCCGTCGAACCAGATCTTGTCGGTTGGATTGATGGGCACTTCTCAGAGCCTCTCTGCGATTGCGTCGCCGACGGCGACGGTGGAAGGGAACGGCGTACCTGCTGCGTTGCCTGCATTCTCGGTGTTGCCGGCATGCTCCGCCAAGTATGCAGATACCGCTTTCGTTACTCGCTCCGCGGCGTCCGTCTCACCGAGGTGCTCGAGCATCAGCGCCGCAGAGCGGATGGCAGCGAGAGGGTTCGCCTTTCCCGTACCCGCGATGTCGTGGGCCGCTCCATGGACCGGCTCGAAGAGCGACGGGCCGGTGCGGGCCGGGTTCAGGTTGGCAGAGGCGGCGAAACCGATGCCTCCCGAGACGGCACCGGCGAGGTCGGAGAGGATGTCACCGAAGAGGTTGTCGGTGACGATCACGTCGTAACGAGCGGGCTGCTCGACCATGTAGATGCACGCTGCGTCGACATGGTTGTAATCACGCTCGACCCCGAGATAGTCCGTCGCGATCTCGTCAACCGTTCGCTGCCACAGGTCGCCGGCGAAGGTGAGCACGTTCGTCTTGTGAACGAGCGTGAGATGGTGCCTGGGCCTGCGCGACGCCAGCTCGAAGGCGTAGCGCACGCAACGCTCCACCCCATTGCGAGTGTTTACGGATCCCTGAGTGGCCACCTCGGCGGGTGTGCCCTTTCGCAGGAACCCACCCTCACCTGCATAGGCACCTTCGGTGTTCTCGCGCACGATCACGAAGTCGCAGTCCGATGCGGGGATGCCGGCCACGAGGCCGGTGCCGTCCACGGGGCCCGTGCCTAGCGCGGTACGCGTCCCCGGCGTGCTCACGAACGGCCGCAGGTTAACGTACAGGTCGAGCTCAAACCGCAGACGCAACAACAGGCCCCGCTCCAAGAGCCCGGAGGGCACGTCGGTCCTGCCCACTTCGGGGCCCACGGCCCCGAGCAAGATCGCGTCGAAGCCGCGCAGCTCCTCGAGCACGTGTTCGGGGAGCACCTCGCCCGTGCGCAGGTAGTGGGCAGCACCGAGCTCGTATTGCTTCTCTTCGATGACCACACCGGCGGCGGCGACAACCTTCAGCGCCTCGGCGATCACCTCCGGGCCGATGCCGTCGCCGCCTATGACCGCGACACGATGTCGTCTGCTCTGGCTCACCTGCTCACCTGTCCTGCTCACCTGCGCGGAACCGAAGGTAGGCGTCGGGCTGGCCCTTCCCCCGATTGCCCTTCCCCCAATTGAAAAACCGCCCACGTTCGTGGACGGTCAGGCAGGCGCGCACGGGTGTGCGCGCCTATTCGATGATGATTACGGCTGCGGTCGTACGCTTCACTCGGCATAAGTTTCCCCCACCATGACCAGGCCGTCAACCTCCTGGGCTCTGCCAATCGTCTCCTGTCGCAGTGTCGCTCGCTCCCAATGGGCTCTTCCCGCGCGTTCTCCGGTCATCACGGCGGCCCCCGGTCTGCCCGACCGGCCAACAGGTGCCTTCTCGCTAGCCGGTAACCTCCGCCCAGTGACCGAGGAGCAGACGCACCTCACACGGGCCACCTACGAGCGTCTCCAGGCCGAGCTCGAGGACCTGACGACCAGGGGCCGGGTGGAGATCGCACGCGCAATCGAGGCCGCCCGGGCGCTCGGGGACCTGTCCGAGAACGCGGACTACCACGCCGCCAAGGACTCCCAGGGAGCGATGGAGTCGCGGATCCGCCTGATCCAGGCGACCCTAGCGAAGGCCGCAATCGTCGAGGACATGGGAGCTGCCTCTCCTTCGGGCACGGTGTCGACGGGATCGATCGTGGCGATCCGCTACGAAGGAGACGCCGACATCGAGCGCTTCCTCGTCGGATCCATCGAGGAGCGCCACGACGAGCTGAACGTGGTCTCGCCCCGTTCCCCACTGGGCCAGGCTCTCCTCGGGAAAGGACCGGGCGAGATCGTCGAGTACGAGGCCCCCGGCGGAACGCTGCGCGTCGAGATCGTCCAGATCGGATTCTCGTGATCATGGCGGACCGACATACAGAACCTCGCACCTTGAGCGAGAAGGTGTGGGAGCGCCATGTCGTCAGCCGCACCGAGGGAGAGCCCGATCTGCTCTTCGTGGACCTCCACCTCGTCCACGAGGTCACCTCCCCCCAGGCCTTCGACGCGCTGCGAATGGCGGGGCGCACCGTTCGCCACCCCGAGCTCACCGTGGCGACGGCCGACCACAATGTGCCCACCACGGGCCTCGATCGACCCGTGGCCGACCCGATCTCCGCCAAGCAGCTGGAGGTGCTCGAAGCGAACTGCGCCTCCTTCGGCATCACCTGCTACCCGATGGGACACTCCAACCAGGGGATCGTCCACATCATTGGCCCTGAGCTCGGGCTAAGCCTCCCGGGGATGACCGTCGTGTGCGGCGACAGCCACACTTCGACCCATGGCGCGTTCGGGGCGCTCGCCTTCGGGATCGGCACCTCGGAAGTGGAGCACGTGCTCGCCACCCAGACCCTCACCCAGCCGCGGCCGGCAACCATGGCGATCGAGGTCGATGGTGCCCTGCCGGCATGGGTGTCGGCGAAGGACGTCGTATTGGCGATCATCGGGAAGATTGGGACCGGCGGTGGCGTCGGTCACGTGATCGAGTACCGCGGGTCCACCATCCGTTCGCTCTCGATGGAGGGCCGGATGACCGTGTGCAACATGTCGATAGAGGCCGGAGCGCGTGCAGGGATGATCGCCCCCGACGACACGACCTTCGCCTACATCGAGGGGCGCCCGCACGCGCCGAGCGGAGCGCGCTGGGAGGAAGCATTGAGCGACTGGCGCGGTTTGGTGACCGACGAGGGTGCCACCTTCGACTCCACCGTGCGGATCGACACATCATCCCTTGCGCCGCACGTCACGTGGGGGACGAACCCCGCACAGGTGGTCCCCATAGGAGGCTCGGTCCCCCACCCCGATGAGCTCGTCGAGCCCTCCGCGCGCGAGGCGGCGACGCGTGCGCTCGAGTACATGGGGCTCGTGCCCGGCACCGCATTGCGCGACGTCGCGGTGGACACCGTCTTCATCGGCTCGTGCACGAACTCTCGGATCGAGGACCTGCGCGAGGCCGCCCAGGTCCTCGGTGGCCGTCAAGTGCACGAGGGGCTGCGGGCGCTCGTGGTGCCTGGATCGCACCGGGTCAAGGCGCAGGCCGAGGCCGAGGGACTGGACAAGGTGTTCATAGCCGCGGGCTTTGAGTGGCGTGAGCCTGGTTGTTCGATGTGCCTTGCAATGAACCCGGACAAGCTCTCTGTCGGCGAGCGTTGCGCGTCGACCTCCAACCGGAACTTCGAGGGTCGTCAGGGTCGCGGAGGCCGCACGCACCTCGTCTCCCCGGCAGTCGCAGCGGCCACCGCTGTCGCCGGCCACTTCGCAGCCCCCGACGAGCTCCCATGAAGCCGGTGCGGGTCGTGAGCGGAAGGGCGGTGCCGCTCGATCGCTCCGACGTCGACACCGACCAGATCATCCCCTCGGACTGGCTGAAGCGCGTCGAGCGCACTGGGTTCGGCGCAGGTCTGTTCTCTGAGTGGCGCGACGGGCGCGACTTCGTGCTGAACCGCCCCGAGCACGCCGGGGCGACGGTCCTCGTGGCGGGTCCGAACTTCGGCACGGGCTCCTCGCGCGAGCACGCGGTGTGGGCTCTCATGGACTACGGCTTCGAGGCGGTCGTCTCGCCACGCTTCGGAGACATCTTCCGCATCAACTGCACCAAGCAGGGTCTCCTGCCGGTGCAGGTGGAGCCCTCTCTCGGGCGGGCGCTGATCGACGCGGTGATCCAAGACCCCTCTCTCGAGCTCACGATCGACGTGGCGCGGGGCACGATCGAGGCGCCTGGAGCAGGGCTCTCGGGGACGTTCCCACTCGACGAGTTCACCCGGGACCGACTGCTGAACGGCTGGGACGACATAGGGCTCACACTGCGCCACGAAAAGGCGATCTCCCGTTACGAGCAGGCGCGCCCCACCTGGATGCCGTCGGCTCCCGCACGCTCCTAATACTCCCTGTCATGGACCCGAGCCAAAGGCGGCTGCCCGGTGAGAGACTTCAAGACGTTCATACTGAGAGGTAGCGTCGTCGATCTGGCGGTGGGCATCGTGATCGGCGCCGCCTTCACTGCGGTGGTGTCTTCATTCGTGAAGAACCTGCTCACGCCGCTCGTGACGATCCCCGGCAAGGTGAACTTCAGCGATCTGCATGTGACGGTGCGCCACAGCGTGTTCGCCTACGGGACCTTCTTGAACGACCTCGTCTCGTTCATGATCGTGGCAGCAGCCATATTCTTCTTCGTGGTCCGCCCCGTGAACGCGCTCATGGCGAGACGCCACCGGGGACAGGAGACCGAGCCTGACACCCGCGACTGTCCGGAGTGCTTGAGCCAGATCCCTGCCGCGGCGCGCCGTTGCGCCAACTGCACATCCGTGGTGCAACCAGCGACTTAGAAGCCGGTGTCGATCCGGCGCTCCTGATTTCGCGCCCTGATCCGCAACAGGCGGTTCACCGCGGCCAGATAGGCGCGCGCCGAGGCCTCCACCACATCGGTGGACACACCGCGGCCTGACACCTTGAGCCCGTCGGCCTCGAGCTGGACGACTACGTCACCGAGCGCGTCGACCCCGCCGGTGACCGAGGACACGTTGAAGCCGATGAGCTGGGACTCGACCGCGGTGGCCTTGCGGATGGCAGCGCTGGCGGCGGCGATCATGCCGTCGCCCTCGGACGTGGCTTCGACCTTGTCGCCCGCGCGGCTCACCACCACCCTCGCGTGGGGCATCCCGACGGTACCGCCCGACACCTCGAGCGCCTCCAACTGGAAGTCGTCGACAAGGTCCTGGCCGAGCTCCTCGATGACGATCGCCTCGATGTCGGCTTCGGATATCTCCACCTTGCGGTCCGCCAGCTCCTTGAACCGCGTGAACGCCCGGTTCAGCCCCTCGCCCTGGGTCTTTATGCCCATCTTCTCCAGGGTGTCGGAGAAGGCATGGCGCCCGGAATGCTTGCCGAGCACTATCTGGCGTCCCACCTGACCCACACTGGCGGCATCGATGATCTCGTACGTCGAACGGTCGGCGAGCACGCCGTGCTGGTGGATACCCGACTCGTGGGCGAAGGCATTGCGCCCGACGACCGCCTTGTTGAACTGCACGGGATAACCGGTGAGCCTCGATACGAGACGCGAGGCGCGCGCCAGCTCCTCGGTACGCACGGTCGTGGCGACCCCGGGGAACTGGTCGGGGCGGATGCGGATCGCCATCACGACCTCTTCCAATGCCGCGTTGCCAGCCCGCTCGCCGAGACCGTTCACGCACACCTCCACCTGCCGGGCCCCGGCCTGCACCCCGGCGAGAGTGTTGGCCGTGGCCATGCCAAGGTCGTTGTGGCAGTGAGTGGACAGGACGTACTCGCCCGCCACCTCGCTGCGGATGTGCTGGATCAAGGCTCCGAAGTCCCAGGGGATGCCGTAGCCGACGGTGTCGGGGATGTTGAGGGTGGTTGCACCGGCCTCCACGGCCGCGGCGAGCACCTCGAGCATGAAGTCGAAGGGGGTGCGCGTGGCATCCTGCGGGCTGAATTCGACATCTGCGGTGTGCTCGCGCGCCCTGGCAACGCCCGCGCGAGTCTCGGCCAGCACCTGTGCCGGGGTCATCTTCAACATGTGCTCCATGTGCTGTGGGCTGGTGGAGATGAACACGTGGATGCGCGCGCGACGCGCGTCGTGTACAGCGTCCCAGCAACGGTCGACATCGGAGAGCTGGGTGCGAGACAGACCACAGATAGCCGGTGCGTCGGACGCGTTTCCTACGGAGCGTGCGATGGCCTGCACCGCCTCGAAGTCCCCTTGGCTGGCGACGGGAAAGCCCGCTTCGACGTAGTCGACACCCGCACGCGCGAGCTGCTCGGCGATCTCCAGCTTCTCTGCGGCGTCGAGCGAGACACCGGGCGACTGCTCCCCGTCACGCAGGGTCGTGTCGAAGACCACGAGGTGCCCAGGGGGACCTGCCCCCGTCCCTGCTCCTGTACCTGTCCCGGTCGCGCCCGCCGGCACCTGGCCGGTGGCGTCGTGTGTGCTGTTCGAGTGCCCGCTCATTGGTGTCCCCGTCCTCTCGTTCTTGCAGTTGCCATTCTCGCCCTGTTATCCGTCGCGCTTTCGGACCATTGAAAAACCCCCTGGCCTCTCGGCTCAGGGGGTCTGACGGCGAGCGCGATGACGCGTTCGCCGTCAGGTGAGAAGCAGGCCTTCGACGAACAGGCGTTCACGCATCGGTCCAATCGTGTCAAACGAGAGCCTCCAGGTCAAGCGCCTGGCCCTGCCGGGTCCGTGTCATCTGAGCCCGGTCCGATACAGACACCTCGCTCGACACCTCGCTCGGATCCCCGGGGAACTCTCGCGCCTACCTGCCTCGTCCAACCAGGAGGCCGACGACGACTAGAGAACCTAGGAGGCACCCATGAGGCGCAGATTCGCAGACCGAACAAGGAGAAGGTTGCGCATCGCCGCCGTGAGCGCCATCGTCCTGGCCGGCGCTTCGGCGGGGGGACGCGCGTTGTTGGGAACGGTGAACGCCCGAGGTTCTTCGCAGGCCTTGAATGCGGTCTCGACCGGATCGAGCGCTTCGGGTAAGGGCACATCGGACCAGAGCGTCGGGCGAACCGCCCGGGGCGCACCCTCGGGTGCGGGCACGGCACACACAGGCTCCTCCGCGCGCACCTCGGTCACCACGGTTCCGGTTCAGCCGGTCGGCCCGGACGTCGTGCGCACGGCCACCGTCGACCTACGAGTGGGCAAAGGGGTGCTCGCCGCACAGATGTCGAAGATCGCCTACCTCGCCACCTTGGACGGCGGGTACGTGGACAGCTCGTCGATGTCGGGAGGCACCGCACGATCAGTACCGGTCCTCGGCCGCCTCGTCATCCGGGTGCCGGCCACCTACTTCGACAATGTCCTCTCCCGGCTTGCGACCTTCGGGACGCTGAGCGCGCAGCAGGTGAGTGGTCAGGACGTCACCGGCCAAGTCGCAGAGAACGCTGCGACCATCTCAGTTCTCCAGCAGGAGGTGAACCTCCTTCAGAGCAAGCTGTCTCAGACGACCGACATCAACACCTTCTTGCAGATCGAAGGACAGTTGGCGCCTGTCCAGCAGCAGCTGCAACAGCTGGAGTCCCAGCAGGCAGTGCTTCAAGGCTCCGTGGCGCTCGCAACGGTGACCGTCGATCTGGCTGCTCCGGGCGCGCCGGTGCCGTTACGTCTCCAGCCCCGCCCGCACACCAACGCAGCCAGAGCGGCATGGCACTACGCCAGCCACAACACCTTGGTCGTCTTGGACGGCCTGGCCGTCGCCGGAGGATGGGCCCTTCCACTGCTGGTGCTCGTGGGCCTCGGGGGGCTGATCGTCACGAAGCTGCTGCGTCGTAGGCGGCCTGGTACGACACCGGCCTGACCTCGGCCGGAGGGCGCTGAGGGCATCCTCTACGCTGGGCGACATGTTCAAGCTGCTTCGGAAGCTGATACAGCTGGTGCTCCTCGCTTGTGTCTTGTACGTCCTCGCAGCCGTCACACGCGCTCTCATGGCTCGTCTTCAGGGAGAGCCCGGCGCGAGCAACGGCACTCGCACGGCCAGCTGCGACTCGTGGCCCCCCGTGCCTCGCGCACCCGACCGCAGCAGCGACCCCGCCTAGGTGCTGGTCCGCGCCAGCAGCCTGCAGCCGTTCGTCGCCGTCACCGCCACCACGGTCTTTCCGGCTTCGGGCATGGAGGTCGTCGGCCAGAATTCCATCACGAGCGACGCACGTCCCTGGTACGTCACGCTCGCCACGATCCCCGGGCCGTAGTCGCCTCCGCGCGCGGCCTTGCGGGTGGTCGCGACACAGCGGGCGTACGTCGATGTCGCTTCGTCGTTGTACGACAAGCGTGCCTGTCCCGAGGAAGAATTCGAGATCTTCGCCCCGTGCAGTCGCGACAGCACCTGCTTCACCGAGCTCACACGACCGAGGTCTGGCACCGCGGCAGGCGACGACGCACCCGCGGACCCCCTCGGCTCGGACGAGGAGCCGGCCGAGCCTGCGCCGCTTGTGGTCTTCGAGCGAGCGGGGCCGTGTGAAGCTGCGATCGAGGTCGGCGAGCTCTGACCAACGAGTGTCAAGGGCACTGCCGCGCACAAGGCCAATACGGCCACGGCCGCGCCCGCCAGGACCTGCGGCCTCCGGTACCAACGGATCGTGCGCGCTGGTTCAACGTCACGCTCGCCTCGGACAGGACCGCTTTGCTCCCTCGCGGCGTGCAGAGCGGCGGCGACAGCTTGCGCCCTCAGCTCCGGTGCGACAGAGGCCACCGGCGCGCCAACCATACGGCTGGCCGACCGCAGAGCCGCAAGCCGATCCCTGCACCTGGCACACTGCGCGAGGTGAGGTTGCAGCTCGGGCACGCCAAAGGGGGCCGCGTCGTCCACCTCGTCGAGGTACGCGGACAGTCGCTCGTCGCTGAGATGTAGTTCGGTCATGGGCAGCGTTGTGGGTCGGTCACGTGTTGATCTCTTCGGTCCCTAGTTGTGTTTTGACGTTCTGGGACCCGGGCGGGTTCCAGGGTGCCCCGAGAAGGTCGGCGAGAGCGGACCGACCTCGGGCGATACGCGAGCGCACTGTGCCCACGGGAACGTCGAGAACGCGTGCTATCTCCTCGTAGGTCAGGTCGCACAGGTCACGAAGCACGACCGCTGTCCGGAACTCCAGGGGCAGCGCCAAGAGCGCGGCGTCGACATCGACTCGCCTCGCGGCGGCATCCGAGGGGTCCTCGGTGAGTGTGCCGAAAGTACCACCTGACCCCGAGGCCGGCCCTTCGTCCGCTCCTTCGCGCTCGAGCCCGACGAGCGGCCGCCTGCGCCGGCGGCGAAGCTCGTCGATGCAGGCATTGGTGGCGATCCGGTAGATCCACGTCCCGAAGCTGCTGCGGCCGTCGAAGCGAGACAGTGAGCGCACCGCCGACACGAGGCTCTCCTGGGTCGCGTCGGCAGCGTCGTCGGCGTTTGCGAGCATGCGCCGGCACAGAGCGTGTACCCGGTCGTAGTGGGCTAGAAGGAGCCTCTCCAGCGCGTCTGTGTCACCGCAACGTGCCGCATCGACCAGAGCCGCGTCCTGTCGGTCGTCGCCTACGGCCGTGCCGGGCTCACTGTCGATCGCACAACGCTAATACCGGGAGCCGGAGGCCCTTCGATCAGGAGCAGGTGATGCGGTGGACGTCGAGGATCCCGTCCGCCATGGCCAGGGCCGCCAGAGCGGCATCGGAGACAGGCCGGTCGGTTGAGAGGACCATCAGCGCCGTGTTGCCTCTCTCGGAGGGCCCGACGCCCATGGACGAGATCGACACGCCCGCCTCGCCGAGCGTGCTTCCGACGATCCCGATCATCCCTGCCCTGTCATCGTTGCGGACGACAAGCATGTGCTCGGCCGGTGGGATCTCGACGGCGTGGTCGTCGAGCATGGTGATGCGAGCAACGGAGCGCAGACCCGTGAGAGTGCCGGCCACGGAATGGCGAGTCGAGCGAAGCGTGACCAAGTTGACGAAGTCCCGGGTGGTCGACGTGGTCACCTCGCGAACCTCGAGCCCGCGCTCGGCGGCGAGCTGCGGGGCGTTCACATAGGACACAGGCTCCTCCGTCCCCGCGGCGAACACGCCCTTCAAGATGGCGAGGGTGAGGATCTGCGTGCCGATGCCCGCCGAGGCGAGGGCACCCGCGTACTCGATCTCGAGGACGTCCGGCAGACCGTCGTTCAAGCAGGCGAAGGCGCGCCCCAGCTGCTCGGCCAGCCCCAGGAACGGCCGCACTGACTCAGGGACCTCGGTGGCTGCAACGTTGACGGCAAAGGGCACGAAGTCGCCCGCCAACGCGAGGTTCACCTGTTCGGCGATGGTCAGTCCGGCTTTGTCCTGGGCCTCGACGGTCGAGGCTCCGAGGTGCGGGGTGACCACGACGTTGTCGAACTCGAACAAGGGCGAGTCGGTACAAGGCTCGACCGAGAACACGTCGAGGGCCGCTCCCGCCACGCGACCGCTGCGGATCGCCGAGGCGAGCGCATCCTCGTCGAGGATCCCGCCGCGCGCCGCGTTCACGACGCGAAGCCCAGGCTTGGCTCGTTCGAGCAGCTTGCTTCCGATCAGGCCCGCGGTCTCAGGGGTCTTCGGTAGGTGGATGGTAACGAAATCAGCGACGGCGACCAGGTCCTCGAGCGACATGAGCTCCACCCCCATGTGCTTCGCCCGGTCGGGGGAGACATAAGGGTCGTACGCGCACAGGCGCATCCCGAACGACAGCGCACGCTGTGCCACGAGCGCCCCGATCCGCCCGAGGCCGACGACCCCCAACGTCTTTCCGTGCAGCTCGACTCCTTCCCATTTCGAGCGCTCCCACTTCCCCGACACGAGGGCCGCGTGCGCCTGAGGGATGTTGCGGGCCTGCGCCAACAACAGAGCCATGGAGTGCTCTGCCGCGGAGAGGATGTTCGACTGCGGCGCGTTCACGACCATCACGCCGCGCCGAGTCGCCGTCTCCACGTCCACGTTGTCGAGGCCGATGCCGGCACGGCCGACCACCTCGAGGTCCGATCCCGCCTCCAGCACCGAGGCGTTGACCTTCGTGGCCGAACGCACTATCAACCCCTGGGCTCCGTGGACCGCCTCGACGAGCGCTTCGGGCGAAAGCCCGAGCTGCACGTCGACCTCGTGGCCAGCGTCGGCCAACAACGCGAGACCAGAGCTCGCGAGCTTCTCCGTTACAAGCACCCTCGCCATCGCTCGATTCCGCCCCACCTGTCGTCTACTCGGCGGTCGCGAAGAGCTCGGCCAGCCGCCTCACACCTTCTTCGATCGCCGCGTCACCCAGCGCATAGGAGAGCCTGAGATATCCCGGCGCGCCGAAGGCCTCTCCGGGCACGACCGCGACCTTGGCCTCGTCGATCGACACTTCCGCGAGCTCGGCCGAGCTCGTGACCTCGCGCCCCGCGAGGCGCCGGCCGAGAAGTCCACGGACCGAAGGGAACGCGTAGAAGGCGCCCTCGGGCTCCGCACACGTGACCCCGTTGCACTCGTTGAGCATGCGATGGATGACCTGGCGGCGCCGGTCGAACACCTCGTGCATGGCGTGAACGTGGCCCATGTCACCACGGAGCGCGGCCAGCGCTGCTTGCTGTGCAACGTTGCACACGTTGGAGGTTGCCTGTGACTGGAGCGCGTTCACGGCCTCGGCCACGTCGGGCGGCCCTATCAGCCAGCCCACCCGCCAGCCGGTCATGGCGAAGGTCTTGGCAACCCCGTTTATGACGACGCAGCGCTCAGCTGCATCGGGCACCAGCGCGGGCAGGGAAGAGAAGTCCCGCCCGCCGTAGACGAGGTGCTCGTAGATCTCGTCGGTGACCACCCACAGGCCGTGCTCGGCCGCCCAACGCCCGATCGCAGAGACCTCCGCGGGGGACAGGACGGCGCCGGTCGGGTTGTTGGGGGAGACGAACAGGAGGATCTTCGTCGACGGCGTGAGCGCCGCCTCAAGCGCCTCGAGGCTCAGGTGGAAGCCGCTCTTCTCGTCGGTCGGCACCGCCACGGGCACCCCTCCGGACAGGGCGACGACCTCGGGGTAGGTGGTCCAATACGGCGCGGGGACGAGGACCTCGTCACCGGGATCGACCAGCGCGCAGAACGTCTCGTAGATCGCGTGCTTCGCCCCGTTCGTGACCACCACCTGCGACGGCGAGGCCTCAAACCCCGACCAGCTCTGGGTCTTCGCTGCGATCGCCTCACGCAGCTCGGCCAGACCGGGGGTGGCCGTGTAGTGGTGGTTCGTGGGGTCTTTGCACGCGGTTATCGCCGCCTCCACGATGTGAGCAGGGGTCGCGAAGTCCGGCTCGCCGGCACCGAAGGAGATCACGTCCTGACCCTCTGCCCGAAGCGCCTTCGCCTTGGCGTCGACCGCGAGGGTGGCAGACGGCGCGACCGCCGCCACACGGGCCGAGACCCGTCGGGCCTCGTTGGCCGACCTACCTGTGTGCATCTGAGATGTCGTTTCTGGAGATATCGCCATGGCTGTCATGCTGTCACATGTGACTATCTCTCCGAGAAACCAGCCCCGCGCCTCCAGTACCTCGAAAGACCTCTCCGGAGACCTCTCCGGAGACCTCTCCGGCCCCCCCGGGATCAAGGTCCCCGACTCCTTGAAGCCGTCCGACGGGCGCTTCGGCAGCGGACCCTCCAAGGTTCGCCCTGAGCAGGTGACCGCCTTGGTTGCCGCCGCCCCTACGTACCTCGGCACCAGCCATCGCCAGAAGCCGGTCCGATCCGTGGTGGGAAGGCTGCGCGCGGGCCTGCGCGAGCTGTTCGACCTCCCCGAGACCTACGAGGTGGTCCTGGGCAACGGCGGAACCACCTGTTTCTGGGACGTGGCCACGTTCTGCCTGATCGACAAGCGCAGCCAGCACCTGAGCTTCGGCGAGTTCTCCTCGAAGTTCGCCGCGGCGGCCAAGGCCGCATCGCACCTGGAGGAACCCGAGGTGATCACCTCGGCCCCGGGAACCCATCCCGAGCCGGTTCCGAGCGAAGAGGTGGACCTGTACGCGCTGACCCATAACGAGACCTCGACCGGGGTGGCGATGGAGGTGCGCCGGCCCACGGGTTCCACACCCGCCGCCGACGGTGGGGCCATCGTGGCTGTGGACGCCACGTCGGCTGCAGCCGGGCTTCGAGTCGACCCGGGACAGTTCGACGCGTACTACTTCGCTCCGCAGAAGTGCTTCGCCGCCGACGGCGGGCTGTGGGCGGCGCTTCTGTCCCCGGCGGCCGTCACACGCGTCGAGCACATCAAGTCCTCGCGACGGTTCGTCCCGGCCTCCTTGGACCTGAAGATCGCCTTGGACAACTCCCACCTCGACCAGACCTACAACACGCCGGCGCTGGCGACCCTCTTCATGTTCGCCGAGCAGGTCGAGTGGATGCTCCGAAACGGCGGGCTCGAGTGGACGGCCAGCCGCTGCGACCGCTCGGCCGAGATCCTCTACACCTGGGCAGAGCAGTCCGACTTCGCCACGCCCTTCGTGCAGAAGCCCTCGCAGCGAAGCCACGTCGTCGGGACGATCGACTTCGTAGACGAAGTGGACGCAGCCCAGGTGGCGAAGGTGCTGCGCGCGAACGGGATCGTGGACACCGAGCCCTACAGGAAGCTCGGGCGCAACCAGCTGCGCATCGCCATGTTCCCCGCCATCGAGCCAGAGGACGTCGCCGCCCTGTGCGCGTGCGTCAACCACGTGGTCGGCGCGCTCGGCAGCTGACTGGAGAACCACAGAGCCGGCTCACTTTGTCTCATCTGTTGCGATTCGCTCAGATGGCGGGGCTCACCGAGCTCATGTTGAAGCCCTCCACCCGCAGCGCCGGCATCGCCGTGCGCGCCATCCACTCCCCCCACTCACGGCTGAGCGCGCGCTCGGAGCCGCCCGCCTCGACCGTGCGCGCGAGTACTTCGACGGGACTCTCGTTGAACCGGAAGTTGTTCACCGCGCCCGTGACCTCGCCGTGCTCGACCAGGTAGACCCCGTCACGCGTGAGCCCGGTGAGAAGAAGCGTATGAGGGTCCACCTCGCGGATATACCACAGGCAGGTGAGAAGCAGCGCCCGGTCGGTGCGAGCCACGAGATCGTCGAGGCCGCCCGAGGCGCCGGGGAGCTCCAAGGTGAGGTTGTCCACCGCGAAGGCAGGTGCGACACCCGAGCGCTGCGCAGCCGACCGGTGGTACTGAAGCCGCGCCAGGCGGCCGGTTTCGATCCAGATGGTGCGCCCGATCTCGGCGCCGTTGTCGAAGACCGAGACGTCGGCCGAGGACGCCGGGGCGATCACGAACGGCGCGCACTGCAGCCCCGGCTCGTGCGGGTCGCCGCGAAGCTCGAACGGCAGCGACAACAGGGTCTCGCCCACCTTGGTGGCGCCAGCGGGCGCAGAGAACACACTCCTGGCGTCCTCGGCGTCGCGTCCCGACATCGCCTCTGACAGCGTCACGACCAGGTCCGCCGCCGCGTCGGGAGGCAGGATCGTCTCGTAGCGCCCGGCCGGGAGCTCGATGCGCCTCTGCGCCCACGAGAGCCTGCGCACCAGGCGCTCCTCGAGGGCCAGGAGGTCTACGTCGTCGAACCACGCCGACCCCGCCCCCGTCCAGGCCGAGCGCGTTCCGTCGTCGCTTCTTGCCACGAGCTCGAGGGTGCCTCCTGGCTGCACGTGGCGACGACGCAGGCCGGTCGAGGACCCCAGGTAGACGGTGGAGACCTGGTGGGTGGCAAACCCGGCGAGGACCCGGCCCGCCGCCCGGGCACGCTCGAACGCGCCGGCCAACCCGCCGACGACCTCTGCGAGAACCGGCGCACCGGTCTCGACGGTCGGCTCGGTGAAACTCGGATCGACCTCACTGGGTACGACAAGAGGCGTTTCGTCCTCGGCCGCGCGAGCGCGCTTCGCGTCGGCTTCGCTCGCCGACACGAGCTTGTCGATCTCCGAAGCGTCGCCGACGCCGCTTCGGCTCGCGACGCCCACGCCGACCCCGTCGCCCGATCCCACGAAGCTGGCCACACTCACGTGCCGTTCCCTGCGTGTGCCGTTCGTGGTCGTCGTGTTCCTGGCGAAGCGGACGTCGGCCTCGCTCGTGTCGGACACGATGACAACGCAGCCTTGTGTCGCGCGCGACACGGCGAGTGCGCGCTCGACGACCTCCTGGGGCGGCGGGAGGCGCCCATCTTGTCTCATGGCTCAGAGCCCGGCCTCGGCCCTGGTATTCAACACGCGCACGGCGCGAAACAGCGCAGATGGACAACCGTGGCTCACCGGCGCCACCTGGCCGGGCTGGCCCTTTCCACAGTTGAACGCCCCGCCGAGGACGAAGGTGGAGCTGCCCCCGACCGCCTCCATGGACCCCCAGAAGTCGGTGGTGCGCGCCTGGTAGGCCACATCACGAAGCTGCCCGGCAAGCCGGCCCCTGTCTATTAGGTAGAAGCGCTGGCCGGTGAACTGGAAGTTGTAGCGCTGCATGTCGATGGACCAGCTCTTGTCCCCGACCACGTAGATCCCGCGCTCTACCCCCGAGACGAGCTCCTCAGTGCGCGGTCCCTCACCCGCAGCCGGCTCGAGCGACACGTTCGCCATGCGCTGGATCGGCACGTGCATGGGCGAGTCGGCGAACGCGCAGCCGTTGGAACGCCCGAGCCCGTTCTCCGCCGCCATGCGACGGTCGAGCTGGTAACCGACGAGTACCCCATCGCGCACTATGTCGAAGGACTGGGCTTCGACTCCCTCGTCGTCGTAGCCGACAGTCGCCAGCCCGTGAGGGACTGTCCGGTCACCCGTCACGTGCATGACCGGCGAGCCATAACGCAAGCTGCCCAGCTTGTCGAAGGTGGCGAAGGAGGTGCCGGCGTATGCGGCCTCGTAGCCGAGGGCACGGTCGAGCTCGGTGGCGTGGCCGACCGACTCGTGGATCGTGAGCCACAGGTTGGACGGGTCGATCACGAGGTCGTAAGTACCGGCCTCTGCCGACGGCGAGCGCACTTTCTCCGCCAGTAACTCCGGAACGCGAGCCAGCTCGTCGTCCCAGGCCCACCCGTCGCCGGTGGCGTACTCCCAGCCTCGCCCCGCCGGCGGGGCGAGGCTTCGCATCGACTCGAAAGAGCCCGTCTCTGAATCGACCGCGAACACCTCGAAGACGGGGCGCAGGCGCACCCGGCGCTGGGTGGTGACGGTGCCCGCGAGGCTCGAGAAGTGCTTGTCCTCTGTCACCGCGAGCACAGCGGCCTCGGCGTGATCGACCCCTGGGGCTGCGAGCAGGCGCCTGCTCCAATCCTCGAGCAGCGCCACCTTGTCCGCCAGTGGCACCTCCACCGGGTTGACTTCGTACATCGAGCTCCAGACGTCAGGACCGTGCACGGGCTCCTCTGCGAGCACCACGGGCACCGCCAGCGCCGAGGAGGTCGCCTTTGCGATCGCGCAGGCCTCGTCTGCCAGGCGGGCCGCCGCCTCTTCGGTGAGCTCGACCGTGGCTGCGAAGCCCTGCGAGCCCCGTCGAAGCACCCTCAAGCCCACTGCGAGCTCGGTGTCGTCGACGGTGGTCTCCACCATCGCGTCGCGAAGCGCCACGAGCTGGGAGCGGATGCGCTCGACGCGCACCTCGGCATCGTTGGCCCCAAGCTCTCGTGCTCGCCCGAGCGCAGCGTCGCAGAGTGCCTCGAGCGGCAGAGCGGCGAAGCTCGGGGACTCAGCCACCCGAGACGTCTTGGACGCGCTCGCGCCCTGCGGAGACGAACGGCATCATCGCCCTGAGCTCGGCTCCCACCTTCTCGATCGGGTGGGCGGCGCCCTTGGCGCGAAGCTCGTCGAAGTGCTTGCGGCCGGAGCGATTCTCCGCGATCCACTCCTCTGCAAATGCTCCCGAGCGGATGTCGTCGAGGACCCGACGCATCGTCTCGCGCACGCGGTTGTCGATGATGCGCGGCCCCCGGGTCAAGTCCCCGTACTCGGCTGTGTCCGATATCGAGTACCGCATCCCGGCTATGCCCTGCTCGTACATGAGGTCGACGATGAGCTTCAGCTCGTGCAGGCACTCGAAGTAAGCCGACTCGGGCTGGTAGCCCGCTTCCACGAGGGTCTCGAAACCGGCCTGCACCAGTGAGGTCATACCGCCACAGAGCACCACCTGCTCGCCGAAGAGGTCGGTCTCGGTCTCCTCCTCGAACGTCGTGTCGAGCACTCCCGCTCGCGTCGCGCCCAGCGCGTACGCGTACGAGAGCGCAAGCTCGTGCGCCTTGCCGGAGGCGTCCTGGGAGACGGCCACGAGCGACGGGACACCGGCGCCCTCGGTGAATGTGCGTCGCACCAGGTGCCCGGGGCCCTTCGGAGCTACCATGGCCACGTCGACTCCCGGAGGCGGCACGATCTGGCCGAAGCGGATGTTGAACCCGTGCGCGAAGAACAGTGCGTCCCCCCGGCGCAGTGCCGGAGCGATCTCGGCGTCATAGACGGCCTTCTGCTCGGTGTCCGGCAACAGCAACATGACAAGGTCGGCCTCGGTCGCCGCGTCTGCGACAGGCAGCACCCGCAGCCCGGCCGACTGTGCCTTCTTCGTCGACGCGGACCCCGAGCGGAGCCCGACGCGAACGTCCACCTCGGAGTCCGCCAGGTTCAGCGCGTGCGCGTGCCCTTGGGACCCGTAGCCGATGATCGCCACCTTGCGGCCCTGTATCAGGGTCGCGTCTGCATCGGACTCGTAGTACAGCTCGGCCATCTCAGCGCTTCCTCTCTCGTTGCCGGCGATCAACTCGGTTGCCCGCAGGTCAGCTCACCTCGTGGCTCTCGCCGCTCGGCACCGCCCGCAGCCGAGCCGCCCGGCGTGCCAGCTTAGGCAGCGCCACCCGACCCGTCCGCTGGAGCTCGATGATGCCGAAGGGCCGGATCAGCGCCTCGAAGTCGTCGATCTTGCTCGGGGAGCCGGCCAGCAGGACGGTCATCGCGTCGAGCCCGACGTCCACGATCGTGCCCTCGAACACGCCTACGAGCGCGATGACCTGGCCCCTATCGGCCGGCGCTGCGCACACAGTGGCGAGCAGCAGTTCGCGCTCGGTCGCCTCCTCGGGAGCCAGCTCGGCTATCTCGACCACGTTCACCAACTTGTCGAGCTGGCGCACGATCTGCTCGAGGGGCGCGGACTCCACGTCCACCACGATCGTGATGCGGCTGAAGCGCTCGTCGTGGGTGGGGGCGACCGCCAACGAGTAGATGTTGAACCCACGGCGGCTGAACAACCCCGACACCCGCGCCAGCACCCCGGCCTTGTTCTCCACTCGGGCCGAGACGATGTGGTGTCGCACCGGCGCCTTCATCTGCCGCCCTCGCCTTGCGCCGGGCCCACGATGATGTCGTCGTTCGACGCCCCCGCGGGGACCATCGGGTACACCTTCTCGAAGGCGTCGGTACGGAAGTCCACAACCACAGGTCGGTCGTCGACGCCGTTCGCCTTCTCTATGGCGGGGGCGACCTCCTCGGCGCTCTCCACGCGGACCCCCACCGCCCCCATCGCCTCGGCCCACTTCACGTAGTCCGGCAGGTCCGGCGACAGGTACACCTCGGAGTAGCGCTCCTCGTAGAAGAGCTCCTGCCATTGGCGGACCATCCCAAGGTAGGCGTTGTTCAAGATGGCGACCTTCACCGGGATGCGCTCGGCCGAGGCGGTGACGAGCTCCTGTGCGGTCATCTGGAAGCAACCGTCGCCGTCGATCGCCCACACCATCTTCCCCGGCCGTCCCACCTTCGCCCCGATGGAGGCCGGCACTGCGAACCCCATGGTCCCGGCCCCACCGGAGTTGACCCAGGTGTAGGGGTAGTCGAAGCGCCAGTACTGCGACGCCCACATCTGGTGCTGACCAACGCCGGCGACCACGATCGTGTCGTCGGGGGTCATGTCCCGAAGCACCTCGACGACGTACTGGGGCTTGAGCGCCCCGCCCTCCTCCTGGCGGTAGGTGAGGGGGAACTGCTTCTGCCACGCTCGGATCTGCGCCATCCAGGGCCCGAGGTCGGGACGAGCCGAGGCGGGGCTGTCAGGAGCGGCACCTGCACCACGGCCGCTTCGACCCGCCACCACGGCAGCTTCCCCGGTGGTCGGCTCGCAGAGTCCGAGCGCCGCGAGCGACCGCAGGAGCTCTCCGATCACCCTGCGGGCATCGCCTACTATCTGGACCTCCGCTTGGCGAACCTTCCCCAGCTCCGCGGGGTCCACGTCGACGTGGATGACCTTCGCCTCGGGGGCGAACGCGGAGACCTTCCCGGTCACCCGGTCGTCGAAGCGTGCTCCCAGGGCCACGAGCAAGTCGGCGCGTTGCATAGCGGTGACCGCCGTGTAGTTGCCATGCATCCCGGGCATGCCGAGGGCGAGCGGGTGCGAGTCGGGGAAGGCTCCGCGCGCCATCAACGTGGTGACGACCGGGATCCCGGTGCGCTCGGCGAGCTCCTTGAGCTCGTCCGCGGCATGCGCCTTCAGGACCCCTCCGCCCGCGTAGATGACCGGCCGGCTGGCGCAGAGGATCAGCTTCGCCGCCTCGCGCACCGCACGGGGATCACCCTCGGTCGCCGGATGGTAGCCCGGGAGGTCGAGCTCGGACACCGAAGACGGCCAGTACCAGTCCATCTGCGCGTTGGACACGTCCTTCGGCACATCGATCAGCACGGGCCCGGGCCGACCCGTGGACGCCACCTCGAAGGCCTCGGCCACGACCCTCGGGATGTCCTGGGCGTCGGTGACGAGCCAGTTGTGCTTCGTCACGTCCATCGTCACGCCGGTGATCGGGCATTCCTGGAAGGCGTCGGTGCCGATCGATCCGGTGGCCACCTGGCCGGTGATCACGACGATCGGTATCGAGTCCATGGCAGCGTCTGCGAGAGGGGTGACGATGTTCGTGGCTCCGGGCCCCGAGGTGACCATCGCCACACCTGGGCGTCCGGTCACGTGCGCGTAGCCCTCTGCCATGTGCCCCGCCCCCTGCTCGTGACGCACGAGGATGTGGCGGATCGGCGAGTCGAGGATCGGGTCGTAGACGGGGAGGATCGCCCCGCCGGGCAGGCCGAAGATCACCTCCACGTCCTTCATCTCCAGACTCTTGATTAGGGCCTGGGCCCCTGTCAGTTGCATTTGTCGTTTGGCTTTCTCGAATTGAACTTGGAATTGAAACGACCTCCCGGCTGGGAGGTCGTAAAGCGCACGGAGCCGTGGGCGCGGCGGCGTGCGCTAGGTCAGTACTACGAGGGTGAGGATCGTGGCGGGCCGTCTCATCACCCGACAGTCTGGCACGCCTGCGGTCATCGGGCAAGGGCCCACGCACGCAGAAGGGCCTCGGCAAGAGCGTAGGAGGCGGGAAATGGACACCTCACAGATAGCTTGATCGACGTGGATGCATTCGCCTGCTCGAAAGGATTTCGAAGGATTCTCGAAGCGATGAGATGATTGGCACCGGGTCCTGAGCTCGGCCAGCGGGGCCAGCCCGGCGGCGGCGACATGCACGCCCGGCGCGCGAGATCGTTCGGGGCCGTCGCCGAGGCCTACGACCGCGTGTGCCCGGGCTATCCGGGCGAAGCGCTCGTCTGGCTGCTGCCCGAGGGCACCCGCCGCGTGGTGGACCTCGGGGCTGGCACAGGTGCGCTCACGCGTTCGCTCGTCGCCCGTGGCCTCGGCGTCGTCGCCGTAGAGCCCGATCCCCAGATGCGCGCTGTGCTCAGCGCGCGGCTGGGTGCCGCCGACGTGCGAGGCGCCAGGGCGGGGACATCCCGCTCGGCGACGGCGAGGCCGACGCAGTGGTGGGTGGGCAGATGTGGTATTGGGTCGACCTCGAACCTGCCGCCGCGGAGGTTGCGCGCGTGCTCCACAGCCGCGACGTGCTCGGTCTGCTTTGGAACCTGCGCGACGAGCGAGTCCCGTGGATGGCGGAGCTGCGCCCCGTCCTCGGCGGCGAGGACCTCCACGGCAGACCCCCTCGCGTCATGCTTCCCGAGGATGCCCCTTTCATCGAGGCCACTTCGACCGATTTCCCTTTCGCGCAACAGCTCGTGCCGGAGGACCTGGTCGACTTGGTCGCCTCGCGCAGTCACGTCCAGGTGCTCCGCGACGACGAGCGCGCAGCCTTGCTCGAGCGTGTCGCTCGGTTCGCGCGTGTTCACCCCGAGCTCGCCGGCAGGGCGACGATCGAGGTCCCTTACGTGACGTTCTGCTGGCGCGCGACCCGGGCCTGACCCACGCCGGCGGACGCAATGGCCAGGCGGATCGGGCGATCGAGGTTGCGCGAGCGCGCAGGTGAGGATCTTGGCTACTCTCGCGCCCTCTGAAGGACAGGGAACCGGGCGGACGAGCAGCCCCCGGCGGGACCAAGTGCAGTCCACATGGAGGACCACCGTGCGAAGCACACGGAGAAGAGCAGGAGGAATGCACATGTCCGAATTCAGCTCTTACCCCGCCGGCACCCCGTCGTGGGTCGACTTGGCCAGCCCCGATCCGGCCGCCTCGAACGCCTTCTACGCGACGCTCTTCGGCTGGGAGGCCGACGACCAGGGGCCCGATACCGGGCACTACGTCGTGTTCCGCAAGCAGGGCAAGATGGTGGCCGGCAGCTCACTGATGATGATGGACGGTCAGCCTCCCGCGTGGACCACCTACGTCGGAGTCGACGACGCGGACGCCACCGTCGACCTGGCAAAGAAGGCGGGGGCCATGGTGCTCGTCGAGCCCATGGACGTGATGGACCTCGGGCGTATGGCCGTGTTTACCGACCCGACGGGTGCTGCTCTCGCCGTCTGGCAGCCGAAGGCGCACAAGGGGGCCGAGCTCGCCAACGAACCGGGGACGTTCTGCTGGAACGAGCTGGACACCCGTGACATCCCCGCGGCGAAGTCCTTCTACACCGATGTGTTCGGCTGGCAGCCCAACGACATGGAGATGAACGGCTCGACCTACACGGAGTGGAAGCTCGGAGATGCCCCGATCGCCGGGATGATGGCGATGCCCACCATGGTGCCGGCCGAGGTTCCGGCGTACTGGCTCGTGTACTTCGCCGTGGAGAACTGCGACGCCACGCTCTCGAAGGCCGCCGGTCTCGGGGCCACCACCCTGGTCCCGGCGACCGACATCCCACCTGGACGCTTCGGCGTGCTCAGCGACCCCGCCGGCACCGTATTCGCCGTCATCGAGACGAGCTCTCCCGCATAGAAGCTTGCGCGCACGACCCGACACGGCGTGTCGATCGGCCGCCAGGTCGAACAACTGGTGGCTTTGGTCGCGCGCCGGTCGGCGTCCGCCCGGCTAACCGCTCAGTCAGGGCTCGGTAACGGCTCCGCGCTCGGCGCCGGTGACGAGGCGCGCGTACTTGGCGAGAACTCCCGTCGCGTAGCGGGGCTCGGGGGCCTTCCACGACCCGCGACGTCGTGACAACTCGGCGTCTGCGACCTGTATGTCGATGCGCTTCGCGGGAACGTCGATGACGATGCGGTCGCCGTCCGCCACGAACGCTATGGGCCCGGCGTCGACGGCCTCGGGGGCGACGTGGCCCACGCACAGGCCATGCGTGCCCCCCGAGAAGCGCCCGTCGGTCACGAGCGCACAGTCAGCTCCACGTCCAGCCCCCTTCATGGCGCCGGTCACCGCCAGCATCTCGCGCATGCCCGGCCCGCCCTTGGGGCCTTCGTAGCGGATGACGACCACTGTGCCCGGATCGATGCTGCCCGCCAGGATGGCGTCGAGCGCCCCCTGCTCCCCGTCGAAGACGCGCGCGGCGCCTTCGAAGCGCTCTTCGTCGAGTCCCGCCACCTTCACCACCGAGCCGTTCGGGGCAAGCGATCCCCTGAGCACGACTATGCCGCCCCCGGCGTGAATCGGGTCGGACAACCGGTGGACAACCTCGCCGTCCGGAGCCGGGGGGTCGATCGAGGCGAGGTTCTCTGCGACGCTTCTCCCGCTCACCGTCAGGCACTCGCCGTGGAGAAGCCCCGCATCGAGCAGCTCTCGCATGACCACCGGGATGCCCCCAACCCGGTCGACGTCGCTCATGTGGTAGCGGCCGTGGGGCTTGGTATCGGCAATATGGGGCACTCTCTTTGCAACGCGGTTGAAGTCGTCGAGGGACAGCTCGACGCGCGCCTCGTTTGCGATGGCCAGCAGGTGCAGCACCGCATTGGTTGAGCCGCCTAAAGCCATGACGACCGCGATCGCGTTCTCGAAGGCCTCACGTGTCATGACCTGACGCGGGCGGGTTCCTGAGCGCAACAGCTCCACCACGGCGCGACCGGACTCCTGGGCGAACCCGTCCCGCCGCCCGTCGACGGCAGGGGGCGATGCCGAGCCCGGAAGCGACATGCCCAGGGCTTCGGCCACAGAGGCCATCGTGTTGGCAGTGAACATCCCCGCGCACGACCCTGCGCTCGGGCACGCGTTGTGCTCGATCAGCGAGAGCTCCGCGTCGGACAAGGCGCCCACGGCATGCGCGCCCACCGCCTCGAAGACGCTCACGATATCGAGAGCCTCCTCCCCTAGGTGGCCGGGAAGGATGGTGCCTCCGTAGAGGAACACCGAGGGCAGGTCGAGCCGCGCGGCGGCCATGAGCATCCCCGGGAGGGACTTGTCACAGCCGGCGAGGGTGACCATCGCGTCGAAGCGCTCGGCGTGCATCATCGTCTCGATCGAGTCGCAGATCACCTCGCGCGACACGAGCGACGCGCGCATCCCCTCGTGGCCCATCGAGATGCCGTCGGATACGGCGATGGTGACGAACTCGATCGGGTACCCACCCGATTCGGAGACGCCCTCCTTGGCGCGCTTGGCCAGGCGGTCCAAGGACATGTTGCAGGGGGTGACCTCGTTCCACGAGGAGGCCACCGCCACCTGAGGCTTGTCCCAGTCCTCGTCGGTCATCCCGATCGCGCGCAGCATCGCTCGCGCCGGCGCACGGGTGGCGCCGTCTGTCACCTCCCAACTGCGGATCTTCATCCCGTGCGGGCCCGGGACACCTTCAGAGGCGATGTGGTCTGCGGTCATCGGCGCCCCAGGTTAGGACCGACGGTCTTGGGTGTGAGAAGGCCGGAGTGGAAAAGCCAGGTGGCGGGAGCTAGGCGCTGGTGGCGTCGGCGTAGCGGCAACCGGGGTCAGCCGCGCAAGCGGCGCAGCTCGGCGGCGACTTCCTTGCCGTTTGCCTTCTTGTCGGTCGCTTGCATCACAAGACCCGTGAAGAAGCCGACGAGCTTGTCCTCGCCCTGGCAGTAGCGTGCCCACTCCTCGGGGTGGGCGAACACGACGTCGGCGACAGCCGCTACCACAGTTCCGGCGCCGAGTGCCTCGAAACCTTTGCGCCTGGCGATGTCCGCCGGGTGGCCTCCGTTCTCGAAGAGGTCGGCGAGCACGGCCTTGGCCTGAGTGGGCGTGAGCGTGCCTTCCTGCTCCATTCGCAGCAGGGTTCCGTAGGCGGCACGGTCGACCTCGCGCGCCCGGTCGGCGTCGGCAGCAGCCTCGTTGGCCGTACGGGCGAGGGCGAGTGGCACCTCGATGCCCGAGGAGGCCGCCTCTACGACGAGCGTGTCGAGCCCGAGCGCCACGACCGTGGCGACCTGGTCGGCCTGTGCGGCAGTCGGCCCGCCGGCTCCGAGCAGCTCGGTGAGCTTGGCGCGGCGCTCTGCGGGCATGGGGGGAAGGCAGAGCGCGACCTGATACTGCCAGTCGGGACCGGGGGCCACAAGTACCAGGTCGGGCTCGGGGAAGTAACGATAGTCGAACGCCTCCTCCTTCGATCGCAGCGCCACGGTCTTCTGGGCCTGCTCGTCCCAGTGACGGGTCTGTTGGAGGACGGGCTCGCCGGCTTCGAGCAACGTCACCTGGCGTTCGGTCTCGTGCTCGATGGCCCTGGCGAGAGAGCGCAAGGAGTTCAAATTCTTGATCTCGCATCGCGTGCCGAGCTCGTCGGTTCTGCCGGCGCGCACCGACACGTTGGCGTCGACTCGAAGCGAACCCTCCTCCATGCGCCCGTCGGAGGCCCTGATCGCCATGAGGATCGCGCGCAGCTCCTCGACATATCGGTGGGCCTGCGCAGCCGAGCGGATGTCGGGCGCGGAGACGATCTCGACGAGGGGGACCCCCGCGCGGTTGTAGTCGACGAGCGCATGGTCCGCGTCATGGATACGGCCACCCCCGCCCATGTGCGAAGTCTTGCCCGTGTCCTCCTCCATGTGGGCTCGCACGATCCCGACCCGTTGCCCGTCCGGCAGCTCGAGCCACCCGTTCACGTTGATGGGCTCGTCGTACTGGCTTATCTGGTAGTCCTTCGGCATGTCGGGATAGAAGTAGTTCTTCCGGTGGAACAGCGAGGGCCGGATCTCGCAGTGAAGGGCGTTGCCTATGGACATCGCCAGCTCCACGGCCTTCACGTTCAGAACCGGGAGGGATCCCGGGAGGCCCAGGCAGACCGGGCAGATGTTGGTGTTCGGCTCGTCGCCGAAGGCGTTGCGGCACCCGCAGAACAGCTTCGTGGCCGTCTTGAGCTCGCAGTGCACCTCGAGCCCCACCACCGGCTCCCACGCCTCGACGCTCATCGTTCGCCCCGGGTCGAGGTCGGGCCCGCGCCGATCGTGGGCGCGCAGATCTGCGGGAGCGCGCCAGCCGGTGCCGCGCCTTCGATCACGGCGGCCGCCTGGAACATCGACGTCTCCCCCAGCGCTGGTGCCAGCAGCTGCACTCCTACCGGCAGAGCGAGGTCGTCGACGCCGAAGGGCACGGTGATGGCCGGATGCCCCGCGAGATTGGTGGGGACCGTGCACACGTCGGAGAGGTACATGGCGAGCGGATCGTCCACCTTCGATCCCAGCTCGAATGCGGTGGTGGGCGTCGTGGCGCCGAGCAGGACGTCCGCCTGCTCATAGGCTCGTGCGAAGGCGCGGATGATCAGGGTGCGGACCTTCTGCGCCTGGCCGTAGTACGCGTCGTAGTAACCCGCCGACAGCGCGTAGGTGCCGAGCATGATCCGCCGCTTCACCTCGGGCCCGAAGCCCACAGCCCTCGTGGCGCCGTTCATCGCCTCGGCGCTGGACGCGTCCACTCGAAGCCCGTAACGGACCCCGTCGTAACGGGCCAGGTTCGACGAGGCCTCCGCCGCGGCCAGCAGGTAGTAGGCGGGCAAGGCATAGCTGACCTCGGGGACCGAGCACTCCTCGACGTTCGCGCCGGCCGCCGCGAGCGCCTCGGCCGCCTCGTGCACGCGCTTTACTACCGAAGCGTCTGCGCCGTCGAGCAACTCGACGACGACACCCACTCGCATGCCGTCCACTCCTTCTTCGAGGCGCGCCAGTGCGAGCGGATTGGGCCTCTCCAGGGAGGTGGAGTCGAGTGGATCGTGTCCGCTTATGACGTCGAAGAGGGTCGCTGCGTCGGCGACCGTGCGTGCAAACGGACCGACCTGGTCCAAAGAGCTGGCAAAGGCCACCAACCCGTAGCGCGAAACGGTCCCGTAGGTCGGTTTCAAGCCCACCACTCCGCACAGGGCGGCCGGCTGGCGGATGGAGCCGCCCGTGTCCGAGCCGAGAGCGATCGGGACCAGGCCCGCGGCGACCGCGGCGGCCGAACCGCCGCTCGACCCACCGGGGACACGACGCGGATCGTGCGGGTTACGAGTGGGTCCGAAAGCGGAGTTCTCGGTGGACGAGCCCATGGCGAACTCGTCGAGATTCGTCTTCCCCACGACGACGGCCCCGGCGCCGCGTAGGCGCTTCACCACCGTGGCGTCGTACGGGGGGAGCCAGCCTTCCAAGATCCGCGAGGCGCAGGTCGTGGGCACCCCTCGCGTACATAGGTTGTCCTTCACCGCGACTGGTACCCCGGCGAGTGGCCCGGGGGCCTCGCCCGCGCCCAAGCGGCGATCGATCTCTCGTGCCTCGGATCGCGCCGTGTCGCCGAGGACCGTCAAGAACGCGTGCAGCTCGCCGTCGCACTCCTCGATCGCTCGCAGGTGCTGCTCGAGCACATCGACGGCACTCGTCTCTCCCGTGCGCACACGTCCGGCGAGCTCTGACGCGTTCAAGGGGACTCTCCCAGGATCCTCGGCACCCAGAAACGGCCGTCTTCTGCTCGAGGCGCCTGGGCGAGCACCTCCTCTCGCTCGAGCGAGGGACGGACCACGTCATCGCGCAGCACGTTGCGTAAGGGCAGCGTGTGGGCTGTCGGCTCCACGCCGGACGTGGCGATCGCCGCGACCTGCGCCGCGTGGTCCAGTACCGCGGCCAGTTGCCCGGCGTAGAGATCCAGCTCGTCCTCTGTGAGATCGACGCGGGCGAGGCGCGCCACGTAGGCGGCGTCCTCACGGGTGAGACGCTCGGAGCGCGCTGAGCCGTGCTCGTTCATAGACGCTTCTCCGCCGGTTCGTCGACTGGAGGGTCCTCGACTGTCACCCCGAAAACCTTGCACACGAAGGCGACCGTGAGCGCCTCGACCTCGGGCGCGTCGTGGTCGAGGGTCGCCACGTGGTAGCTGTGCTCCAGCCACACCCGCTCCACCGGGCCCGACACGCTCGCAGCCAGCAGGTCGCCCGAGCTCGATGGCACCACGTGGTCCTGCCTGCTCGACAGAAGCAGCACCGGGCAGGAGATCTTCGCCAGCTGCGCGGCGACCTCGTCGACCCCCTCGAAGAACGAGAGCGCCGCTGCGACGGGCGTGTGCTCGTAGGCGAGCTCGACGACGCCCTCCTTGGCGATGTCGGAGCCGATTCCCGGGACGAGCTCGCTGCCCGAATCGAGAAAGCCGCGCAGCACGTCGCGAAAGCTCTCGGCGGGGGGGTCGATGAAGGGGTTCACCACGGCGACTCCGATCACCTCGCGATGGCTCTCGGCGAGCCAACAGGCCAGGGTTCCCCCCATCGAGAGCCCCACGAGCGCGACCTGCGCGCAGCGCTGTACCAGGCCGTCGAAGGCGGCCTCGGCCGCCTCGGCGTAGTCGAACCAGCGGGTGGGGAGCATGTCCTCGACCGAGGTGCCGTGGCCGGGGAGCAGCGGGAGCTCCACGGTGAACCCTGCATCTGCTAGCGCTTCGGCGAGTGGCCGCATCGAGTGGGGGTTACCGGTGAACCCGTGGAGCACGAGCACTCCGCGCGGTCCGCCCTCGCGCGTGAACGGCTCGGCCCCGGGCATGATCGGTGCAGGCATCTTCGGCATGCTACGGCGAAATCACCTCGGCATCGAAAGCTCCGGGCGCGAACACGCCACACTCGTGCTCGGGATAAGGTGGCTTGGCTCTGTCGGTCCGGCAATGCCCCGCCGCGACAGCCGAGAGCAGAACCCGCCGGCGGCAAGGAGCGCATCGACCATGGCCACGTATGCCTTCCTCAGCGACGAGTGGGTGAGCGAGGCTCGCAAGATCCGTGAGGAGCACGATCCTCATGAGGCTCCCATCGCCCACCGGGTGAAGATGAACCTGGTGATCACCGAGGTGCCGTTCGGGGAGGGTGCGATCGACGCCCACGTGGACTCGACGGACGGATCGCTCGAGCTCGAGCTCGGGCACATCGAGCCCGCGGACCTGAAGGTCAGCCTCGACTACCTCACAGCCAAAGCCCTCCTCGTCGACGGAGATCCCCAGGTGGCGATGCAGGCGTTCATCACGGGCAAGATCCGGGTCGAAGGCGACATGGCGATGCTCATGGCGATTCAGGCCATCTCACCAGACGAGTCATCGCAACAAATGGCGAAGCATTTGCGCGAGATCACCGAGTAAGCGGGGTTCCGAGCGCGCTACGGCGTCGGTCACCTCCGACCGAAACGGTCGAGCCGGTGCTCCCACCAATTCGGACCACGGGCGTGTGCATGGAAGTGGTCGGGGATCTGGCGCATCACCGAGTCGACCGACCACTTCCCAACCCCGTGCACCGCATCGGCGGCCTTGGTGAGCTCGGAGATCATGTGGTCGACGTCGGCCACTGGTGGTGTTGCGCCGTGGTGGCGCCAGACCACCATCGGCACGGCGCAGATCTCGCAATCGCCGACCCAGCAGACCTCGTCCTCGTGGTACCACGTGGTGAAACGGGCCGCCTCACACAGCTCGCAATCTGCCACTGAACTGCCACCGATCACTAGATCGTATAGATGTTGACCGAGGTGCCCGGGGGGACCATCTGACCCGGGCTGGGATTGGTCTGGAAGACCTGCCCGTTCGCCGGACCGTACACGTTGCCTGCCACGAGGCCGGCGTTCTGCAGCGCGTTGATCTCGGCGGTCAGCTTGCGGTCGGCCGGGATGGAAGGGACGGCGACCGGTGCAGGACCCTTCGACAACGCCACCGTCACCGTCGAACCCTGCGGAGCCTGATTCGGCGGGACCTCGGAGACGACACCTCCCGAGGAGACCGTGGAGTTGTACTGCAACGAGCAGCTCGCCGTCAGCCCTACCGCCGCGAACGCGCTCGTCACGCCTTCGCAGGTGGTAATGCCCGAGAGCGACGGGTATGTCACGATCGGCGGCCCCTCGGATATCACCACCGTCACTGTCGAGAACTCCGGAGCGCGCGTCTTCGGGTTCCAGTCGATCACGCCACCGTTGGTCACCTGGGTCGAATGCTCGTACGTGCAATCAGGGCGGAGGTGCGAGGCATCAAGCCTCGCGGTCACCGTGGCGCAGCCACCGGTCAGGCCAGCAAACGACGGCACGGGCACCGGCGGCGGACCCGACGACACGACCACGAAAATCTCGCTCCCCTCCTTGACAGAGGTGCGCGCCGCCGGGATCTCGCGGATGATGGCGCCTGCTCCCACGGTCACAGACGACCGCCGCCTCGCGACCTGCAGGTGAAGGTGGTCGGGCCGCAGCTTCGCCGAGGCCTGCCGCACGGTCAGGTCCACGACGTTCGGCAGGCGGTGGCTCGGCGTGAAGAACTTCGTCTGGATGGCGGCAAAGGCCAGCCCGCCGACGACGAGTGCCACGACGAGCGCCACGATCGCAAAGACCCGCAACCGCCGTCGTCGAGGCAGGACGCCGTTGGCCCCGGCGGCCGGAGCCGGAGCTACCGGTCGCGCCGGTTCATGGGATTCGGATTCATGGGACTCGGTGGCCACTCCCACCGCCGACGCCATCGCCATCACCTGGGAACTCTCGGAGTCCGGCATCGGGTGCTCGGTGCTGTCGACGGAGTCGACCGTGCGGGCGGCGCCCGGAGCAGATCCTCGTCCTCGCGCGCCGCTTGAGGCGGAGCTGGCGAGCGGCAAGCGCTCGGGTGCCGAAAGCCTCTTTGCCAGCTCGGAGAGCCGGTGGGCAAGTCGGGGGGCGTCGAGCCTGTCCTGCGCCTCCGGCGCCGCTGCCTCCTCGAGCACAGGGCCAAGCGGTCCTAGGGCGTCGTGAGCCGGCAGGCGCGCTCCGACCCTTGCCATGAGCGTGCTGATCGTGGTGTCAGCCGTGAACGGCACCACGCCGGTCACCGCCTCGTAGAGCACGAGCGCAAGCGAGTAGACGTCAGCTCGGCCGTCGACGAGGTTGCCCACGGCCTGCTCCGGAGCGGCGTAGCGCGCGGTTCCCACGGTGGCTCCGGCAGGCTCGGTGAGAGCGGCCTCGGCGAGCGCCCGTGCCAGGCCGAAGTCCGCTATGCGAAGACGACCCTCCTCGTCGAAGAGGAGGTTCGCGGGCTTGACGTCACGATGGACGAACCCTCGCCCGTGCGCGTAGGCGAGACCCTCTGCGGCCTGGGTCCCTACCGCCACAGCCTGCGCCACGCCGAGATGACGCCCCCCGTCGAGAAGGTCACGCAACGAGCCGCCGCCGAGGTACTCGAGCACCAGGAACGGCCCACTGCCGTCCTCGCCCCAGTCGTACACGGACAACACGTGGGGGTGGGTGAGAGCGGCCGCCGACTGCGCCTCCGAGCGAAAGCGGCGCAGGAACGCTCCGTCGACGGCCAACGCAGGGTGCAGCAGCTTGATCGCGACCTGACGCCGAAGCGTGACGTCCCACGCGCAGAAGACATGCGCGGACGCACCGGTGCCCAGCGCGGACTCGATCCTGTAGCGGCCCGCGAGGACACGTCCGATTGAATCGGTCATCGTGGACATGGGTTCACACCCAGGCTACCGACACGCGGGCACCAATCGGAGGACGGGCGGCGTCAGTCGCCCGGCAGCTCGCCCGTCAAGAGCAACTCGTCGAAGCGCGAACCGTCCACGACGGGAACCTGCAGCTCCTCGGCCTTGCGCACCTTCGCCGTGCCCGGCTCGAAGCCGACGACCACCGCCCACGTCCTCGACGAGACGCTGCCCGGGGACCTGCCGCCGTGCGCCATGATCGCCTCCTCGGCTTCCTCACGCGAATACCCGTCGAGCGTGCCGGTCACCACGACCGAACGCCCGGCGAGCGTCTGGGCAAGCTGCACGCCGGGGGTGGTGGTTTGCGCCGCGCCGCCGGCGACGGCGAGAGCACCCGGCTCCGTCATATTCACTCCGAAAGAGCGCAACCTCTCGACGACACTTTGGTTTCCCGGCGACGAGAGGAACTCGACGACGCTGTCGGCGATCACGGGCCCTATGCCCTCGACGGCAGCCAGCTCCTCCACTGAGCCTGCCATGATCTGCTCGAGGGATCGGTACTCGCGCGCCAGCGCCCTGCAGCCAGTCGGACCCAGATGCCTGATGCCGAGACCCACGAGCAGGCGGCTCAAGGGCCTGTCCTTGGACTGCTCGATAGCGCGAAGCACGTTGTCGACCGACAGCTCGCCCATCCGTTCGAGCTCGACCAGCCGGGCGCGATCGAGCCCGTAGATGTCGCCGGGGTCCGTGAGCAGCCCGGCTCCGACCAGTTGCACCACTCTCTTCTCCCCGAGTCCCTCGATGTCCATCGCGGCGCGAGAGGCGAAGTGCACGATCCGCTGCACCCGTTGCGCGGGACATTCGAGGTTCGTGCAGAAGGTGTCGCTCTCGCCGGGCAGGCGCAAGAGCTCCCCCCCGCAACTCGGGCACTTCGTGGGGAACTTCCAGGCGCGAAGCCCGCGAGGGCGTGCCGAGAGCACAGGGCCGACCACCTCGGGGATGACGTCGCCCGCCTTGCGCACCACCACAGTGTCGCCGGGACGGACGTCCTTCAGGCGGACCTGGTCTGCGTTGTGCAAGGTGGCCACCGCCACAGTGGACCCTCCCACGAACACCGGCTCGAGCATGGCGAACGGCGTTGCCCGTCCCGTGCGCCCGATCGAGACCATGATGTGAGTCAACTTGGTGTTGCGCTCCTCTGGGGGGAACTTGAAGGCGACCGCCCATCGCGGCGCGCGCGAGGTGGCACCCAGGCGCTGCTGCAACGTGAGGTCGTCGACCTTGACCACCACTCCGTCGATCTCGTAGTCGAGGTCGTGGCGGTGCTCCTGCCAGTGGGAGCAGAAGGCGAAGACCTCGTCGACCCCCTTGACCGTGCGGACCTCGGGATTGACAGGCAACCCGCAGCCACGAAGGAACTCGAGCGCCTCGCTGTGGCTGTGCAGGTCGGGGCCTCCTTCGCGCGCACCGATCTGGTATGCCCAGAACGACAGGTCTCTGCTGGCTGTGATCCGGGCGTCCTTCTGACGCAGCGACCCCGCAGCAGAGTTCCGAGGGTTGGCGAAGGCCCTCTCACCGGCCTCGAGCTGGCGGCGGTTCAGCTCCTCGAACGACGAGACGGGCATGTAGACCTCGCCACGCACCTCCATTACCGCGGGGGCAGGACCGTTGCGATCGGGCCATCTGAGTCGCTTAGGCACCGTCGAGACGCTGGCCACGTTCGAAGTGACGTCCTCGCCGGTGAACCCGTCGCCGCGTGTGGCCGCGCGCACGAAGGCGCCGCTCTCGTACGTGAGCGACATGGCGATGCCGTCGATCTTCAGTTCGCACGCGAACTCCGCTCCGAGAACCGCTGGGTCGATCTTGGCGATACGGTCCACCCACGCCCGAAGCTCGTCGAGGTCAAAGGCATTGTCGAGGCTCATCATCGCAAGCCGGTGCGTAACCGGGGCAAAGAGCAACGACGGGATGCCCCCGACTCGCTGGGTCGGCGAGTCGGGGGTCAGAAGGTCGGGATGCTCCTCCTCGATCGCACGAAGCTCGCCGACCAGTGCGTCGTAATCGGCGTCCGAGAGCTCCGGGGAGTCCTGGACGTAGTACTTCTGGTCGTGGTACGCGATCCGCGCGCGAAGCTCCTCGACCCTCTGGCTCGCACTCGTGGCCATCAGCCGGAGCGTACCGGCCGACGGCGAGAAGACGCTGCAGGCTGCGATGCGTCGGTCAGGTCGCGACGGCGGCTCCGACAACCGCGTCCGGGCACTGAGCGTCGTAGAAGGCGACCGTCTGACCCGGGGCCACGAGCCTCTGCGGCTCGGCGAAGCGCAGCGAGCCACCCGCCCACGTGCACCAGGCCGGCCGGCCATGGGCGCTCGTCTGGGCGAGGGCTTGTTCGCCACAGCGAAGAGGGCGCTCCACCCACGTGGGCGCCTCCACGTGGACCTCGCTGGCGACTGCGGCATCGAGACTGCCGACCACGACGCGCCGGGCGCGCACATCGACGCAAAGCGCGTAGTGCCGCTTGCCGTCACGGGCGGCCCCCAGGCCCCGTCGCTGGCCGAGAGTGACCAACTCCACTGCTGGCACGGTGCCTACGACCATCGAGGTCCGGGCGTCCACCAGCTCACCGGGATGCAACGCCGTCCGGGCTGCCAGGAACCCCCGGCGTCCGGGTTGCGAGTGTATGAAGCACACGTCCTGGCTGTCGGGCTTGCCCGCCGTGCGTAGCCCAAGGCGCGCCGCATGTTCTCGCACCTCGGCTTTGGTCAACGCGCCGACGGGGAAGATCAGGTGCTCGAGGTGACGGCTCCCCAGCATCGCGAGCACGTAGGACTGGTCCTTCGCGCTGTCCGCGCCACGCAACAGCCGGCGGCCCGTGGGCCATTTCGCCACACGGGCGTGGTGACCGGTGGCAAGCAGATCGAAACCCAGTCGCCGGGCGCGTCCGAGCAGTACGCCGAACTTCACCCGCCGGTTGCACTCGATGCAGGGGTTGGGGGTGCGCCCCGCCGCGTGGTCGTCCACGTAGGGCCTCACCACTGCTTCTTCGAACGCGTCGGTGAAGTTGAAGACGTGATGGACGATGCCCAGTTGGTCTGCCACGCGCCGGGCGTCCTCAACGTCGGCCACCGAGCAGCACCCGCTGTCGGAGTTCCCGCCCCAGAGCTTCAAGGTGGCACCCACCACTTCGTGGCCTTCTTCGCTCACGAGCGCGGCAGCCACCGAGGAATCGACCCCTCCCGACATCGCGACCAGGACTTTCACAGAAACATCCTAAGAGCGAAGCTGCTCGACAAGCTTCGGAAGCACGTCGAGGGTGTGATCGATCTCCGCTTCTGTGGTCGTAGCGCCGAGGGAGAACCGTACTGCCGAACGTGCTTCTGCGGGGGTGAAGCCCATGGCGAGGAGCACGTGACTGGGCTCGAGGGCACCGCTGGCACAAGCCGAGCCGGCGGACGCGCATATCCCGGCCTCGTCGAGCAGATAGAGCAGCTCCTCGGAGTCGACGCCGTCGAAGCGAACGTGGAAGCTCGACGCGAGCTTGCAATCCCTGTCACTCGCACAGCGCGCACCGGCGTGGATCGCGCTCTCGGAGGCGCCTTCGACTGCCGCGAGGACGCCGTCGGCCAGTCGATCACGAAGGCGTCTCGTGCGCGCCACCTGCTCGTCGCGTTCGGCTGTTGCAGCAGACAGCGCTGCTGCCATCCCGACGATGCCGGCCACATCGTGAGTCCCGGCGCGCCGGCCACGTTCCTGTTCCCCGCCGAGCATACGCGGTTCGATCCGCACGCCATCTCGGACCACCAGTGCGCCCACACCCTTGGGGCCCCCGAACTTGTGGGCGCTCACCGAGACGAGGTCGGCCGGCCGGGCGGCGGCGACCACGTCCAGCCATCCCACCGCGGCTACCGCATCGGTGTGGAGGGCCGCACCGGGGGCCCGGTCACGCACGACGGCCGCCACCTCGACGATTGGTTGGATGGTGCCAACCTCGTTGTTCGCCAGCATCACCGAGACCAGGCTCACCCCGCGGTGCAACGCGTCGGCCAAAGCATCGATCTCGAGCTTGCCCAAAGTGTCGACCGCCACAGTCGTCCCTCCCACGGACTCACAGGCGCGAAGCACCGCATGGTGCTCGACGGCGGAGCACACGACCTCACCACCCGTGGCGGCATATGAGCCCGAGACGGCGAGGTTGTCGGACTCGGTCCCTCCCGACGTGAAGACGACCTCCCCCGGATCACAACCGAGATCGCGCGCCACTGAGTCACGCGCCTCGTCGAGCGCGAGCCTCGCCGCTCGCGCGACCGAATGGCTTCCCGAGGGGTTGCCGAAGCACTCGGTGGGAAACGCCGACATCGCCGCGACCGCCTGCGGCCGCATCGGCGTGGTGGCCGCGTGATCCAAGTACGCCCTCACTCGAACCACGCTACCGGCGCGCTCGATCACGGCTTGGCGACCATGACGACGATCGCGGCCACCAACACAAAGGCCAAGAACCAGGTGGAGCCGACCACCCTTGCCCAGTCGCGTCCCAAGGCCTCACCACCTCGCCAGTCCTGGGTGACAACGTGCTGGATCCTGCGCTCCGCAGGCCACACGAGCACCTCTGCCGTCGCCGCCGCGGCCAGCCACATCCCGAGGCCGCCCAGCACGAACGCGTCGGAGACGTCAAAGGCCCCGCCGCTGTAGGTCAGAAGCCCGAAACCGGAGACGGGAACCAGATACAGAGCCCGGGCGGCCCAGTTGACGCCAGGATGGAAGTACCGTCGCGCGGCGGCAGCGTGAGAGCCGGTCGGTCCCTGGCGAGCCCTGGCCGCCTGAACGCCGGTGACGCCGAGAGCGCCGAACCCCACCACCGCCGAGGCAACGTGAGCGAGCAGCAGCAGGCTGTATCCCGCCCCCGTGGGGACCTGATGGCGCGATCCCGAGGCGAGTCCCGACGCGAAGAACGCCAAGCCCACGAAGAGGCCGGATCAGCCGAGGAAGACGCCTGCGACCCGGCCGTACAGGTCGAGGTCGACGGTCTTGGACACGGACACCGCCTCTGACAGGGGCACCCTGACGATCTTCTCGCCGCGCAAGGCGACCATCTTGCCGAAGTCCCCGTCGTGCACGGCACCCACGGCCTCCATGCCGAAACGAGTCGCAAGCACGCGATCGAAGGCCGTGGGTGTGCCACCGCGCTGGATGTGCCCCAGCGTCGTCACCCGCGCCTCGAAGCCGGTGTGCCTCTCGACCTGGTCCGCGAGCCACGTGCCGATCCCACCAAGGCGCACGTGCCCGAACTGGTCGGTGATCCCGCCGGTCGCTGCGCGCCGCGCAGAGTCGAGATCCTCGCCCTCGTGAGGCAGCGCGCCTTCGGACACGACGACGATCGATGAGAACTGGCCGCCTTCGTGGCGTCGGCGGAGCCGCTCGCACACCGCGCCGAGGTCGAAAGGCACCTCGGGCACCAAGATCTCCGCCACTCCCCCGGCCATTCCCGCGTACGTGGCTATCCACCCAGCGTCGCGCCCCATCACCTCGCAGACGATGACGCGGTGGTGCGACTCGGCCGTCGTGCGCAGGCGGTCGATCGCCTCGGTGGCGGTCTGGACCGCCGTGTCGAATCCGAAGGTGACCTCGGTGCCCGACAGGTCGTTGTCGATCGTCTTGGGCAAACCCACGATGCGAACGCCGTAGGCGCCTAACCGGTTGGCGACCCCCAGTGTGTCATCCCCGCCGATCGCCACGAGGGCGTCGATCTCGTGCTCGGCCAGGCTGGCCACGACCTTGTCGGCACCGCCCTCTTCGGCGAACGGGTTCGTCCGCGAGGTGCCGAGGATGGTCCCGCCCACGGGGAGCAGGTCCCGGCAGTGCTCGACCTCTAAGACGCTGACGTCGCCTTCGAGGACGCCCTTCCAGCCGTCGAGAAAGCCGACGACGTCGTCGCCATGGGTGAGCCGGGCCGTGAGCACGACCGCGCGGATCGCCGCGTTGAGCCCCGGGCAGTCGCCCCCACCGGTCAAGATCCCGATTCGCATTCGTCTCCCTTCGTCTGGGCCAGGCCTCCGGGCCAGGCCGATCAGTCGGCTCGGCCCGCTCCCACCTGTTGGACGAGCCGCTCGGCCGCCTCGTAGGGATCGATCCGGTGTTGCGCCACCGCCTCCGCCAGGGAGCGAAACCTGCCGTCCGAGCAGAACACGTCGACTTCACGCTCAATCCTCGCGACCAGAACCGAGCGGAACTCGCGCTCGAGGCGTTCACGATGCCGGCGGGAGAGCTCGCCCGAGCTCACCAGGTAGTCGTGGTGGCGCTCGATCTCCTGCCAGAGCAGCGCGACCCCCTCGCCCTTGATCGCCACTGCCTCGAGCACCGGCGGGCGCCAGTCGCCAGGCCGGGACAGGTCGAGCATCTGCTCGAGGTCACGGCGCGTCCCGCGCGCGCCGGACATGTCGGCCTTGTTGACCACGAAGATGTCCGCCGCTTCGAGGAGCCCGGCCTTGTTCGCCTGTACGGCGTCGCCCCACCTGGGGTTGACCACCACGACAGTGGTGTCGGTGGCAGAGGCCACGTCCACCTCCACCTGGCCGACTCCGACGGTCTCTACCACCACGAGTGTCATACCCACGGCGGCCGCAAGCCGGATCGCCTCGGGAACTGCCAGCGCCAGGCCGCCGAGGTGCCCACGCGAGGCCATCGACCGGATGTACACCCCTTCGTCGAGAGCATGATCCTGCATGCGCACCCGGTCCCCGAGGATGGCCCCACCGGTAAAGGGCGAGGACGGGTCAACCGCCAACACGGCGAGCTGTTGTACCCCTCCAGCTCTCGCGGAACTGATCAGCCGGTCGACCAGCGTCGACTTGCCCGCGCCGGGCGCGCCGGTGACCCCGATGCTTTGGGCGTCGCCACTGCTGCGGTAGGCGAGGGCGGCGACGGCTCGGCCTTTCTCGCCACCCTGTTCCACCGCCGATAGCAGATGCGCCAAAGCCCGCCGGCCGCCTGCCGCGGCCTCCGCGAACAACGTTTCGGTGTCCATCAGATCCGCGCCACGTCCGCGCCCAGCGAGCGCAGCTTGCCGGCGAGGTCCTCATATCCCCGGTCGACGTGGCGAGCCTCGCTCACCACGGTCTCGCCCTCGGCCACCAATCCCGCCAGCACCAGCGCGGCTCCAGCGCGCAGGTCCGAGGCGCGCACGGTTGCCCCCGAGAGGCGCTTCACGCCGCGCACGACCGCGTGATGCCCCTCCGTGCGGATGTCCGCTCCCATGCGTCGCAGCTCGTCCACGTAGCGGAACCGTCCTTGAAAGAGGTTCTCCGTCACGATGCCCACGCCATCGGCCACGCTGAGCATGGTCACCAGAAGAGGCTTGTAGTCGGTGGCGACCCCGGGGTAGGGCAACGTGGCCACATCGACGCTGTGCAAGCGCCGGTCCGACAGCGCGCGCAACCCTTCGGGGGTCTGGGCAACCTGCAGTCCCATGGTGGACAACTTGCGCAGGAGCATGTCCATGTGGTCCGCGCGCGCGTCGGCCACGACCACGTCCCCTCCTGCCAGGCCGACCGCCGCCAGAAAGGTGGCTGCCACCACCCTGTCGGCGACCACGCGGTGGGTGGCGGGGACGAGCTCTTGCACCCCTTCCACCTCCACGTGGGAGGTACCCGCGCCCTTGATGCGCGCCCCCATCTCGGTCAGGAATGCAGCCAGGTCCACGACCTCGGGCTCGCGTGCAGCATTCTCGATGATCGTCGTACCCTTTGCCAACACCGCGGCCATGAGAATGTTGTCCGTCGCGGTGTGGCTGGGATACTCGAAGACCACACGGCTCCCCACGAGCCGGCCGCGTGCCGCGGCGCTTCGGGACACGGTGCCCTCGATGTACCCGTGCACGGTCTCGAAGGACGCGCCCATGGCCGACAGAGCGTTCAAGTGGATGTCGACCGGGCGGTCACCGAAGTCGTCACCCCCCGGTAACGAGACTCGGGCGAAACCGCTTCTGGCGAGCATCGGGCCGAGCACGACGATCGATGCGCGCAACTTCTCGACGAGCTCGTAGGGAGCCTCGGGCACCAGGTTCGCCGGTGTGTCGATCACCAGGTCACCCGGTCCGCCGCCGTGGGGGTCCTCGAGCCGCTCGACGTGCACGCCGATCGCCGAGAGCAGTTCGGCCATGATCTCGACGTCGACGATGGAAGGCACCCCCGACAGCACATGTCGTCCCTCGGCCAGCAGACACGCTGCCATGAGCTTGAGCACGGAGTTCTTGGCGCCCCCTGCGCAGATCGTGCCGTGAAGCGCCCCGCTCGGATGTACGAGGAAACGGTCACCCGGCTGTGGGTCGAGTTGGTGCACGTTCGCAGGACTCAGAGGACGGGGTCCTCGGCCCAGCGTCCGAAGACCGAGGCCAAAGCCCCCACGACCTCTCCCACCGTGGCGTACGCACGCGCAGCCGCCAGGATCGAGGGCACCAGGTTGACCAGAGGATCGGCCGCGTCGGCCGCGACCTTCTCGAGGGCGGCGTCGACCGCCTGGGACGAGCGCTTGCGTCGCACCGAGTCCAGGCGCTTGCGCTGGGCCTCGTCGATCTCGAGCCCGATCTGCAAAGTGGGCGGGGCAGGCTCCTCGTTCCCCTCGTAGAAGGCGTTCACACCCGCGACCAGGCGCCGCCTCGAGCTCACCTTGCGCTCGAAGGTGTAGGCGGACTCTGCGATCTCGGTCTGGAACCAGCGCTCTTCGATCCTCCGAAGCACGCCCTCGAGCATCGACCCCTCCCCGACCTCGTCCAGCGCCAAGAAGATCTCCTCGGCTTGGCGCTCGATCTGATCTGTCAGTGACTCGACGAACCATGACCCACCCAGTGGATCGGCGACATTCGCCACGCCGGTCTCGTGTGCAAGCACTTGCTGCGTGCGCAACGCGATGCGTGCCGCCTTCTCAGAGGGGAGGGCGAGCACCTCGTCCAAGGAGTTCGTGTGGAGGCTCTGGGTACCGCCGAGAACACCGGCAAGCGCCTCGACGGCGGTGCGGACGATGTTCACCTCGGGTTGCTGAGCCGTGAGCGAGACTCCCGCCGTCTGTGTGTGGAACCGCAGCTGCATCGAGCGCGCGGACTTTGCCCCGTAACGACTCGTCACCCACCTGGCCCAGATCCGCCTCGCCGCGCGGTATTTGGCGATCTCCTCGAAGAAGTCGATGTGAGCGTTGAAGAAGAAGCTCAGCATCGGCGCGAACTCGTCCACCTCCAGGCCGGCAGCGAGCGCCGCCTCGACGTAGGCGAAGCCGTTCGCCAGGGTGAACGCGAGTTCCTGCACGGCGGTGGACCTCGCCTCGCGAATGTGGTACCCGGAGATCGAGACCGGATGAAAACATGGCATCTCCGCGGTGCAGAAGCGGATCACGTCCACCACCAGCCGCATCGAAGGTCGCGGCGGGAAGATGTACTCCTTCTGAGCCTGGTACTCCTTCAAGATGTCGTTCTGGAGGGTGCCTCCGAGCGCCCGGCGCGGTGTCCCCGCGGCCTCACCGGCCGTCACGTACATGGCGAGGAGGACCGCCGCAAGTGAGTTGATGGTCATCGAAGTGGTGACCGAACCCAGGTCTATCCCGGCGAAGAGATCCTCCACGTCGGCCAACGTGTCGACCGCCACTCCGCAGCGTCCGACCTCGCCCTCGCTGCGCGGGTCGTCGGAGTCGCGACCCATGAGCGTCGGGAGATCGAAGGCCACCGAAAGGCCGCCGCCGCCGCTTCTGAGCAGCTGCCGGAACCTGACGTTCGTGTCCTCGGCCGTACCGAAGCCCGCGAAGAGCCGCATCGTCCAGAGCTTCGAGCGGTACATCGAGGCATACGGCCCACGCGTGTAAGGAGGGCACCCAGGACATCCGAGCTTCTTCGCAACAAGGTCGAGGACCTCATCGTGGGTGGCGGCATTACCGTGGGTGGCGGCATTGCCCGTATCAGAGATCACCGGCCAATCGCCGGGGCCGTACACAGGTTCGAGGGGGATCCCCGACATCGTCTCGAAGTCCTGATCGAGCAGCTCGGACGACTCGAGGGCCTCGCGCCAGATCGAGCGTCCCTGCTCGAGGTCCTCGTGAGGCGCGTCCTGCACATCCACAGACTACGGGCCGTAGGGCTGAGGGCGGCGATCCCCGGGGGCGCCTCGGGACGGCCTTCAGGCGGCGCGCTATGGTCGGAGCCGTGGTGGCTAACCCCCAGGCGCCCGACCGCAACCTCGCCTTGGAGCTCGTCCGGGTGACCGAGGCCGCGGCCATCGCCGCAGGACGGTGGATGGGTCGTGGTGACAAGGAGGGTGCAGACGGCGCCGCTGTTTCCGCGATGCGCATAGTCCTCCAGACGGTACCCATGGACGGTGTGGTGGTCATCGGTGAGGGCGAGAAGGACCGGGCGCCGATGCTCTATAACGGCGAGCGGATCGGAGACGGCTCGCCCCCGCCTACCGACATCGCGGTCGACCCCATCGACGGCACGACCCCCACCTCCTTGGGACGCGGCGGCGCTCTCGCCGTCATCGCCGTGTCCGAGCGGGGGACGATGTTCGACCCCGGCCCTTGCGTTTACATGAAGAAGCTGGCTGTCGGGCCAAAAGCGGCGGGCTCGGTGGACATACGCCTCTCCCCGACCGAGAACCTCGAGGCGGTGGCAAAGGCCTTGAGCAAGTCGGTGCGTGACGTGACCGTGGTGATCCTGGACCGCGAGCGGCACGCCGATCTCATCGCCGAGGTGCGAGCGAGCGGCGCGCGGATCAAGTTGATCACCGATGGCGACGTAGCAGGGGCTATCTCCACGGCCTGGCCTGACTCAGGTGTGGACGTACTCTACGGGGTCGGCGGAACCCCCGAAGGAGTGCTCTCGGCCGCTGCCTTGAAGTGCATGCGCGGTGAGATTCAAGGCCAACTCTGGCCGCGCAACGAGGCCGAGGGCGAGGCGGCACGAGCCGCCGGGTACGATCTGGACGAAGTGCTCACCACCGAGGACCTCGTGCGGCGGGACGACTGCTTCTTCGCGGCCACCGGTATCACCGACGGGGAATTGCTGCAAGGAGTGCGCTACCACGACGTCGGCGCCACCACGCAGTCGCTCGTCATGCGCTCGCGCTCTGGCACCGTGCGCTTCATCAGCTGCCGCCACCCGCTCGACAGGCTGCGCGAGTACAGCAAGATCGAGTCGGCTGAGACTCGCCGACCGGACCGACCGCCTAGGTAGCTCGCCTCGGTCGCCCGAGTAGGTACCCGTCAGCTTGCGGGCTCTGCCTCGGGCACGAGCACCACCACCCGGTCCGGCTCTACCTGAACCAGCCCGCCACGGACCTCGAAACGCTCCTCGCTGTCGTCCTCGCGACCAAAGCGCACCGTGCCCGGCACCACGACACCGATAAGTGGGGTGTGACCTGGTAGGAAGGCCGCGTCGCCGTAGTCGGTGCGCAGCATGACCGCCTGCACCTGCTCCTCGAGGAGCACGCGCTCGGGTGTGACGAGGCTGGCCGGGAACGATGCCATCGTTACGCCGACCCGGCCTCGATCTTCTTGGCCTTCTCGAGCACCGACTCGGCTCCCCCGACGTTCAAGAACGCCTGCTCGGGGACATCGTCAAGCTCGCCGTTCAACAGCGCTTCGAAGGACTCCACGGTCTCTTCGATCGGCACTGTGACGCCCTTCATGCCCGTGAACACCTCACCCACATTGAACGGCTGAGACAGGAAGCGCTGGATCTTGCGGGCCCGGTTCACCGTCAACCGGTCTTCTTCGGAAAGCTCGTCGAGCCCAAGGATGGCGATGATGTCCTGAAGCTCGCGGAAGCGCTGCAGCACGCTCTGCACTCTCCTCGCCACGTCGTAGTGACGTTGGCCGACGACCTCGGGAGCCAAGATGTTCGAGGTCGACGCGAGAGGATCGACGGCCGGATAGATACCGAGCGAGGCGATCTGGCGGCTGAGCTCAGTGGTGGCGTCGAGGTGGGTGAACGTCGTGAACGGGGCCGGGTCCGTGTAGTCGTCCGCCGGCACATACACAGCCTGGACTGAAGTGATCGACCGGCCCCTCGTCGACGTGATGCGCTCTTGGAGCTCACCCATCTCGTCCGCGAGCGTCGGCTGGTAGCCGACAGCGGAGGGCATCCGGCCGAGCAGGGTCGAAACCTCAGAACCGGCTTGTACGAACCGGAAGATGTTGTCCACGAACAACAGCACGTCCTGGTTCTTCACGTCGCGGAAGTACTCGGCCATAGTCAGCGCGGCCAACCCGACCCGAAGCCGCACGCCGGGCGGCTCGTCCATCTGGCCGAAGACGAGCGCCGCCTTCTCGATGACGCCGGACTCTTTCATCTCCAGCCATAGGTCGTTCCCCTCGCGGGTACGCTCGCCGACCCCGGCGAACACTGACACGCCTCCATGCTGGGTGGCTACCCGGTTGATCATCTCGAGGATGATGACCGTCTTGCCGACACCTGCTCCTCCGAAGAGTCCGATCTTCCCGCCCTGCACGTACGGCTCAAGAAGGTCGACCACCTTGATGCCCGTCTCGAACATCCGCGAGCTCGGTTCGAGCAAGTCGAAGTCGGGAGCCGGGCGGTGGATCTCCCAGCGGTCCTCGACCGCTCCGATGTCCGCGACGTCGAGCGACTCACCAAGGACGTTGAAGACGTGGCCGAGGGTGGCCTCACCCACGGGCACCACCAGGCCCCGTCCCATGTTGCGCACGGGCGTACCACGGGTGAGCCCGTCGGTGGGCTTGAGGCAGACGCAGCGGACACGGCCCTCCCCGATCTGCTGAGCGACCTCGGCGGTCACCGTGACGCGGTCTCCCTCGAGCTCGAGGTCCATCTCGACGGCCATATTGATCTCGGGCAGTTCTTGGGGAGGGAACTCGACGTCCACGACCGGCCCGGCGATGGCGACGACGCGTCCGTCGGGGCGCGCCTTGGCATTGGTGGCGGGCTCGGTGGCTGTGGTTGTCATTCCTCTTCTTCCTGTTCCTTCGTCTATTGGGTCTGTCGTTCTGCTTGGGTCTTGGCCCGTTCGTTCCGTCGGGGCCTCTCAGGCCTTCGCTTCATGGCGCAGCGCCTCTGCCCCACCGACGATCTCCATGATCTCGGTGGTGATGGAGTCTTGACGGGCCCGGTTCATGGCGCGAGTGAGCGTCTTCACGAGCTCATCCGCATTGTCGGTCGCCGCGGCCATGGCCCTTTGCCTGGCGGCGTGCTCGCTGGCGGCGGCTTCGAGCAGCGCCCCGAACACGGCCGCCTCCACGTAACGGGGCACCAGCTCGACCAGCAGGGAAGTGGACTCGGGCTCGAACTCCGTGTACCCCTCGCGCGACGCCTGCGCGGCGCCGATCGCTCCTTCGGCGCCGATCGCTCCTTCGGCATCAGCTCGAGCTACAGGTTCAGGGAACGGAAGGAGCTGGCGGGTCTCGACGATCTGTCTCCCAGCAGAGCGAAAGCGCGTGGAGACAACGAGAACCTGGTCCACCTCCTCCTCCAGGAACGGGGGGGTGATCGCCTCAGCCACCCGCTGGGCGTCGGAGAAGGAGGGACGGTCCGAGAAGCCCGTGAACGATTCCTCCATGTCGAACCGGCGGAAGCGGAAGTACGACTGCGCCTTGCGTCCGACCGTCACCAGGCGGTACTCGGTCCCAGAGCCCCCACCCGACCGCAGCTTGCGCTCGGTGGGACGCAGCACGTTCGCGTTATAGGCACCGCACAGACCTCGGTCGGACACGATCGGGAGAACGAGCACGTGCCTCGGCGATTCACATGCGCCCAGCACTCGGCCAGCGGTGCCCGCGGCATCCTGCGCTGCCTCGTCCAACACCCGGGCGATCCCGTCCAGATACGGGGCGGCACCGGCGATGCGGGACTGGGCGCGCACGATCTGGGAGGTCGCGATGAGTTCGAAGGCGCGCGTGATCTTCTGAGTCGCCTGTACGGTTCGGATCCGCCGCCGAAGGACGCGCTCGACACCACCGGGCACCTGTCAGTCCCCCTCCATCTTCACGAACCCGTCCTTGAACTCCTGGAGGGCTTTTTGGAGCTCCTCCTCTTCGGGCATTGTCCCGGTACTACGGATGTGCTCGACGAGCTGCGGGTGGTTCGCGTGGAGGAACTTGAGCATCTCGGACTCGAAGCGGCGCACCTCGCCCACCGGGACGTCGTCGACCCAACCGTTCGATCCAGCGTAGATGGCCAACACTTGGTCCTCTACGGCGAAAGGCGCGTTCTGCGGCTGCTTCAAGATCTCGGTCAACCGGTAGCCACGGTCCAGCTGAGCCTGGGAGACCTTGTCGAGCTCCGACCCGAAGGTGGCAAAAGCCTCGAGCTCACGGAACTGCGCCAGGTCGATCTTCAGGGTCCCCGCCACAGAGCGCATGGCCTTCACTTGGGCGGCACCACCGACCCTCGACACCGAGATGCCGACGTTCATCGCGGGCCGCACTCCCGCGTAGAACAGCTCTGACTCCAGGTAGATCTGGCCGTCGGTGATAGAGATCACGTTCGTGGGGATGTAGGCGGAGACGTCGCCACCCTTGGTCTCGATGACTGGAAGAGCGGTGAGCGAGCCACCCCCGAGCTCATCGGAGAGCTTTGCAGCCCGCTCGAGCAAACGGCTGTGGAGGTAGAAGACGTCGCCGGGATAAGCCTCGCGCCCTGGTGGCCTGCGCAGCAGCAACGACAACTGGCGGTAAGCCTCGGCCTGCTTCGACAGGTCATCGTAGACGATCAGCGCGTCTTCACCGTTCTCCATCCAGTGCTGGCCCATCGCGCACCCCGCGTACGGAGCCAGGTACTTGAACGGGGCCGGTTCTGAGGCGGCGGCGGAGACCACGACCGTGTACTCGAGGGCGCCGTGGCTGTCGAAAGTGGCCACCGTCTGGGCAACCGAGGACCCCTTCTGGCCGATGGCCACGTAGATGCACTTCACCCCCTGGCCCTTCTGGTTGATGATCGTGTCGACGGCGATGGTGGTCTTGCCGGTCTTGCGGTCGCCGATGATGAGCTCGCGCTGACCGCGGCCGATCGGAGTCATCGCGTCGATCGCCTTTATCCCTGTCTGAAGGGGGTCCTTCACGGGTTGGCGGGCGATGATGCCGGGAGCCTGGACCTCCAGGCGCCTCGTCGTCTCGGCGGCTATGGGGCCCTTGCCATCCAGTGGCTGGCCAAGAGGGTTCACCACCCGACCCAAGAGGGCGTCTCCGACGGGGACGGAGAGGATGCGACCGGTCGCTCGCACGAGTTGCTCCTCCTCGACGTGCGCATCGGTGCCGAGGACGACGGCCCCGATCGTGTCCTCGTCGAGGTTCAGAGCCAGACCCTGGGTGCCGTCCTCGAACTCGAGCAGCTCGTTCACCGCGGCTCCGGGCAAGCCGGAGATGCGGGCGATCCCATCGCCCACTTCGGTGATATGTCCGACCTGCTCGGTCGAGACCTTGGGGGTGTACTCGGTGACGTGCCTCTCGAGCGCGGCAGCGATCTCGCCGGCGTCGATGGTCAGCTCTGCCATTTCAGTGCGCTGCTCCTGTCGTTGCCCCCTCGTGCCCGAGGAGGTGCTCTTCCAGTATTTCGAGACGGTGGCTGGCGCTCGCGTCGACGAAGAGGTCGCCAACTTCGATCACCGCGCCGCCGAGTAGGTCGGGGTCTTCGGATATATGGAGCTCCACGGGGTAGCCGGTGATCCACCTCATGGCCTCGGCAAGGCTCGCATGCTCGGTGTCGTCGACGGGGCGGGCGGTGTGCACTCTCGCCACGCGCCAGCCGCGCGCAGACGCGGCGCGTTCTGCAAGCCAATCGAGCGCTCCGACTACATCGCGCACACGACCCTGGAGGGAGATCTGCACGATCCGCAATGTGGCGGGGCGCACCTTGCCCTCTAGCAACCCGTTCACCAGTTTCGCGCGGTCCTCGATCGGGCGGGTGGGATCGGACAAGGCGCTTCGCAGCGAGGGATGCGACTCCACGATGCGCGCGAAGTGGAAGATCTCGTCTTCGATCTCCTCGAGCTCCGAGGTGTCGGCCACCTCCTCGAACACAGCGGACGCGTAGCCGGACGCGAAGTCCCTCCACCGACCGCGCGTCGCGATGGGCTCTTCGGCGAGCAACTCGGCCGGGCCGAGCGCGTCCAAGTGAAGAGCCAGCTCATAAAGCTCGTGCAACGAGGTGGGCAGCTCTTCCGCACGTTCGCTCTCGACGCTTCGGAGCGCGAGCCGCAGGGCCGCGGGGTGCACACGGGAGCGAAGCAGGTCGTCGAGCACCGCCTTTCGCGCGGGGACAGGCACCGTAAAGTCGGTCATCACCAGAGCGAGGGCGTTCGTGCGCGAGACGAGGTGGGCCACGGCGGTGAGGTCGTCGGCTACCCGGCGGCCGATCTGGTCGCCGGTCAGCTCACTTATGACCGCGGTGGCGTACCCACGCAACGAGATGTGCACGCTCAGACCTCCTGGCTCCGCGTTCCCGCGCCCTCAGGCCTGTGACCTGGATGCCGAGGTCTCAGCGGACCTGAGCGCGGCTACCGCCTCGTCGATGAGGTCCCGGTGGGCCTGGGAGTCGATCTCCCTGCCCAGCACCTGACGAGCAGCCGCCAGCACCAACACGGCCACCCGTGCGCTCACCTCGTCGACGGCGCGCTGGCGGGCAAGGGTGATCTCGGGAGTGGCGCTCGACACTATGCGCTCGTACTCCTGGCGCCCGCGCTCTTCCCCCTCGCTCTTCAGGCGATCCGCCGTCCGGCTGGCTTGGGTGACGATCTCGCGCGCCTGGGCGCGGGCCTCGTCGAGGATGCCCTGGCGTTGTACGTGTGTGTCTTGCGCCTCGGCTCGCGCCGCGTCTGCAGCCTCGAGCGAGGAGCGGATCTGCTCCTGACGCTCGGAGAGCACCCGGTTCAACATCGGAACCACGTACTTTCCGATCACCGCGAGGATGACCAGGAAGGCGATGACCTCGACGATGAGGGTCCCGTTCGGAACCAGGAAGTTGCTGCTGGCGACTTCTCGCAAAGGCACGTCTGCTGCGCTCACTTCTTGTAGAGGGAGAATACGAACAGAGCGGTGAAAGCCAGGTTGATGAAGTACATGGCCTCCACCAGGCCGACGGTCAAGAACATGATGGTGAAGAGCCGACCCTGGGCTTCGGGCTGCCGCGCCACGCCGGCAATCGTCTGGCTACCGGCCAGCCCGTCGCCGATAGCGGCCCCCACAGCGCCGCCGCCCATGAGCAACCCGCCACCGATCATGGCGCCAGCGAGCTGGATGGCCTGGTTGTTGGTGTCTCCCATCAGATGTTCTCCCTTTCGGTATCGGTTGTGGTGCAAAGAGCCGGTGGACCGTTGACGAGCGCCGAAGGCAAAGCCCCCCAAGCGCGCCGTGCAAGTCTCACGTCAGTGCCGTCAGTGCGCATCACTCATAGCCGCGTCAAAGTAGAGGATCGCGAGCAGTGCGAATATGAACGCCTGAATGATCCCGATGAAGAGGTCGAAGGGCTTCCAGACGACGTCGAACAGCGGTGTTGCCACATATCCCAGCGGGACTCCGAGGATGTGCCATATCCCCAGCGCCGCTATCAGGGCGAGCATCAGGCCGCCCGAGAGCAGGTTGCCGAAGAGCCGGAGAGTGAGGGTCAGCGGCTTGGCGATCTCTTCGACCCCGTTGATGAAAGCATTCAAGGGGAACAGGAATTTCGGGAACGGCTGGGCCACGTAGTGCTTCACGTACCCCACCGGCCCGCGCGTTCGGATCGACACGATGTGAACGGGGATGATGACGATCAATGCCATGGCGAGCGGCACGTTTATGTCGCTCGTAGGAGCGGGTAGCCACTCTATGGTCGAGCCGATACCCAGCACCTCGAACCAGTTGGCTATCAAGATGAAGACGAAGAGAGCCACCGCCAGAGGTACGACTGCCATACCCCGCTCGCCGATGGACCCTTCAATCTGCTTTCGCACTGCGGAGACGCCCAACTCCCACGCCAGCTGCAGCTTGCCGGGTACTCCGGCGGTAGCGCGAGCTCGCATCGCGAGTCCAAGGGCGATGACGATCACCATTGCCGCTCCCGTGGCCCAGAGCGTGTCAACGTTGACTGTCAAGCCAAACAGCTTGCGCTGGACGTGGTCACCGACAGAGATGTTCGCGGCCAAGAGATGTCGTACCTGCGCTGCTGCGATCGGGTTCACGCGCCATCCTCCGTGTGACCGTGCTCTACGCCGCCAACGACCGGGGCGGCCTCGTTGTCACGCAGCATCGCAACAGTCACGTTCGCGAGCAACATGAATTGGAACACCGCCAGCCCGAGCAGGACACCGAAACCGAGCTGGTGCGACACGAACACAAGCCCTAGCGCCACCACGGTGATGGCGCCCATGCGCCCGAGGGTGTTCATGGCCAGAGGCCTCCGCTTGTCCTCTCTTTGAGAGGCGGCGGCCTTGACGGTCGCGGCCTGGATCAGCCGGAAGTTGGCGAGCGCCATGCCGAGACCCATGCATATGCCCAGCCCGAAGATCGCGTACCCACCGAGAGCAAGCCCGGCGAACCCCAGTACGCCGACTCCCAGAGCCCCGAGCGCCGTGCGCCGTGCCACGGTGGAGATCTGGGGAAGCGAGAATCGAGAAAAGGCGCTCATCATGACTATCTCGTGGTCCTCCTCGTAGTCCTCCGTGTCGTCCTCGCCGCCGGTGTTGCGACCCCGACCGTCTGTGACGGTCCAGCCGTGCAACCGCTCAGAGGTACCTGCGTGCCTGGCGGACGGTGGCAGCGATCGCTGCCACCACCCCGAGAGCGAGCCCGAGGAACGTAGCCACCGGGCTCGAGTGCAACCAGTCGTCGATCCCGATCCCGACGCCGAGACCGCCGCCGACCATCAGCGCCGACGAGAGCCCCATCGCCATCAGGTCGAACAACCGCGGTGAGGGCTTGTTCTCCACGTCCTGTGGCTCCACGTCCTCCGATCGGGCGCGCGTTGCTCAGAGGGTGCAAGTCGTGCATCGCTCGTGGCGTCCCGGGTTCACGCGACGGGCAAGACACCCGTGCGGAGCGACCCTCGGATCCGGCCCGCGAGCACCAGCAGAAAGGGGGAGACGCACGCCGCCATGTTCTCATCCGTAGCTTGTGCGCGGCAAAACGAGCCTGGCCGGTGCCCTCCCGTGCACGCAAAGGCACCCGACTCTCCTGCTCAGGCCCGCTGCCCGCCGGCGTCCCGCACGAGCTTCCTGCTCAGGCCCGCCGCCCGCCGGCGTCCCGCACGAGCTTCCTGCTCAGGCCCGCCGCCCACCGGTGACGGAGGACGAAGAGGTGCCAACAGTGGAAGGGTGGGTGCGTTCCATCTCGGGAGCCGACGCGTCTAGGGCTCCGGAGTCGGGGCTCGCCTCCCACGGGCGCGCGCCGAGAGGCCCCTCATCATCCTCCTCGACGTCGAGCGCGTACTTACGCTGACCGGGAAGGACGGGAAGGAACAGTGTGTAGAGCGCCAGCCCCAGGGCGATCACCCCGAAGGGGATGACAGCGTTCGCCCGTGGTCCGAACAACGGATAGAGGACGAAGCCCGACAACACCGCCGTCCAGGCCCAAAGGATCAGCACCGTTCGTCTCGGGCCGTGGCCGAGGCGCAGGAGCCGGTGGTGCACATGGTCCTTGTCAGGGGTGTGGAACCCGGTACCGCGCGCTGTTCGCCGCACGAAGGCGAACGCCAAGTCGGCAATGGGCACGCCCAAGATGAACACGGGGATGAACAGCGGGGCGAAGAAGAAGAACGTCTGACCGCTCACGTCCGGAGTGCGCCCGCCGATCACCATGGTGGCCGCGGCCATTAGCAGCCCCAGGAACAGAGCCCCTGCGTCACCCATGAACGCGCGCGCCGGGTGGAAGTTGTGTGGAAGGAACCCGACGCACACACCGAAGGCGATCACTGCGATCAGCGGTCCCAAATTGTCCGAGGGTAAGACGCCAAGGTAGATGAGGCGCAGACCGTACACGGCGAGCGCGCCCGCAGCTATCGCCACGATGCCCGCCGCCAGCCCGTCCAGACCATCGATGAGGTTGACCGCGTTGGTGATCACGATCACCCATGCCGCGGTGAGCAATGGTGTCACGTCCGGGGAGAGGACGAGAAAACCGATCGTGGGGATCTTGAACTGGAACATGGTGACGCCCATGAACACGAACACCATGGCCGCGAGCACTTCACCGGCCATCTTGGCGGGGGCCGACATGTCGCGGACGTCGTCGATCGTTCCGACCGTGAAGATGACCACTGCGCCGAGCAACAAGCCGAGCGGTTCGGAGGAGCCCTGGAACAGCCCCTGCAGCTGGTGCAGCTGGGACGCCACCAACATCGCCAGCAAGAAGGCCAAGAACATCGCCACCCCGCCGCCATAAGGGGTGACGCGAGCGTGGATGCGCCTCTCGTCCGGCTTGGCCACGAACCCCACCCGGAGGGCCAATCGCCGAATGGGGAACATCACGACGTACGTGCCGGCAGCGGCGATCAGCGCCACCACTGCGTAAGCCCCCAGGGGGGGCACGGTCTCAGCCGCCTCCGATGCCGATACCGGAGCCGATGCCCGTGCGCTCACCGGACCTGGAAACCGCGTTCAGGCCGACCAACTCTGGATACGGCGGGAACCGGTCACACAGCTCGCTCACCTCTCCGTACACTTGGGAGAGCACGTGCTCGTCGTGCCGCTGCCGCAGGGCCCTGCCGATCAGCTCGGCCACCTGCTTCATGTCGTCGCTCGCCATGCCTGCCGTCGTCTCCGCCGCGGTGCCGAGCCGAAGCCCTGAGGTGACGAACGGCGAGCGAGGGTCGCCGGGGATCGTGTTGCGGTTCAAGGTGATCCCGGAGCGGTCGAGCACCTCCTGGGCCTCCTTGCCTGTCAGCTCTGCGTCGAACGGTCGCAGATCGACAAGGAGCACGTGGTTGTCGGTACCGCCCGACACCAGGCGAAAGCCCTCGGTGACAAGCGCATCGGCCAGGGCGCGAGCGTTTCGAACCACCCGGGCCGCATAGTCGGCGAATTCGGGGAGCGAGGCTTCACCGAACGCGACGGCCTTCGCCGCGATCACGTGCTCCAGAGGCCCACCCTGCAGGCCGGGGAACACCGCCGAGTCGATCGCCTTGGCCAGCTCCGCCTGGCACAGGATCGCCGCTCCGCGCGGACCTCGCAAGGTCTTGTGAGTGGTGAACGTGACCACGTCGGCCACCCCCACCGGAGTCGGGTGTACTCCCCCGGCGATGAGCCCAGCCGGATGGGCGACGTCGAACATGAGGCGGGCGCCGACCGAGTCCGCTATCTCCCTGAAGGGCTCCGCGTGGATGAGGCGGGGATAGGCGGTGGCGCCCGCGACGATCAGGCTCGGGTGCTCGCGTTTGGCGACGTCGGCGACCTGGTCGAAGTCGATCACCTCACCGGGGTTTTCGGGATCTCGAGAAGCCGGCGTCAGCCCGTACGACACGAAGCGCCAGAACTTGCTCGTGATGCTTGCCGGTGAGCCGTGGGTGAGATGCCCCCCTTGGTCCAGGCGCATCGCCAGGACAGTGTCTCCCGGCTCGAGCAGCGCCTGGTACGCGGCGAGGTTGGCCGACGCGCCCGCGTGCGGCTGCACGTTCGCGTGCTCGGCGCCGAAGAGCGCCTTGGCTCGCTCGCGCGCCAGGTCCTCGACCTCGTCGATGACCCGGTTCCCGCCGTAGTAGCGACGCCCCGGATAACCCTCGGCGTACTTGTTGGTGAGCACCGAACCCGTCGCCGCCAACACCGCCGGCGACGTGAAGTTCTCCGAGGCGATCAGCTGCAGGGTCGTCGACTGGCGCTCGACCTCTTCGCGAAGCAGCGTCGCCACCTCGGGGTCATTGGCAAGCCACGGGTCGAACGGACCGGAGGCGATCTCGCGCATTGCCTCAGCTTATCGAGGTTGTAGGGCTCTCCCACCTCGCGAAGCGACGGCCATCTTCCACCTCGAAGCCACCTTCTTCTACCGAGAGACCGCCTCGAGCTCGGCCAAGGACACGGTCCCTTCGCGCAGACATCGCAACTGTTCCCCGGTCATATCGACGACCGTGGAGGGCCGACCTGCCAGGCGCCCGCCGTCGATCACCAGGGCCACCTCGTCGCCGAACCTCGCGCGGATCTCTTCGGCGGTTGTGAACGGGGCTTCCCCGTGGACGTTGGCGCTCGTCGCGGCGAGTGGGCCGACGCGCTCGCACAGGGCGCGCGCCACCGGGTCGTCAGGGCAACGAATCCCGATCGTCGTCGCGTCGCCACCGAGCAGCCAGTCGATCCCGGCTCGCCGACGCACTACGAGCATGACGGCGCCGGGCCAAAACCTCTCGACGACACGCCGGGCCATCTCGGGAAGACCTCCAGAGACGAGCCCCTCCGCCTGCTCGGTCCCCGAGACGAGCACGGGCAGCCCGAGCGAGAGGGGACGTCCCTTCAAGGCGAACAGCGCCTCGGTGCCACGAGGGCGCTCGGGGTGAACGGCAAGTCCGTAAACGGTGTCGGTGGGGATCGCGACCACCTGACCTGCGATCAGCGCTGAGGCAGCTCGTTCGAGCACCAGGTCCAGCACGCCTTTCGGCACGTCGGGCACGCCTTCGCAAGGCCCCGGATCAAGCACCGGACCTCCGCGCAACAAGTGCCCTGGGACGCCCGGCCAGGTCAGGGCGGACTTCTACCTGGTCGAACCCCGCGGACTTCGCCTTCACGGCAATGGTGCCTGCTTGATCGGGTGCCAGCTCCAGCACGAGGACACCGCCGCGAACCAGCCAAGCCGGAGCACCGGACACGAGCAGCTCGAGCACCTCGAGCCCTGTCTCTCCCGCGACGAGAGCGCGCCGGGGCTCGTAATCGCGCACGACCGGCTCCAGGCTCTCCCACTCCGAAACCGACACGTAGGGGGGGTTGGACACGAGCAGTTGCACGTGGCCGGCCAAACCAGGCGGCAATGCATCGAACCATGAACCCTCGGACAGGCATACACGCGCGGCCGCGAACGGGTCGACCCCGGCCAGGAGGCTCAAGTTCGCCCGGGCGACATCCAAAGCGTCGGCGTAGTAGTCGGTCGCCCACACCTCGAACGCGCTTGAAGCCGCCACTTCGGCTTCCGCGGCCAGCGACAGTGCGATCACACCCGAGCCAGTCCCCAGGTCGACCGCAACGACAGGTTGTCCGGGCACGACAGCTGCCGCGGAGACTCGCAGCTCCTCGAGCGCGTAGCCCACCACCTGCTCGGTTTCGGGACGAGGGACGAGGACTCGACGGTCGACGGACACCTCGAGACTTCGAAACGCCCACCTTCCAAGGACGTACTGGAGCGGCTCTCCCGAACGCCTACGTTCCACCATTTTCTCGACCTCGACTGCCACATGATCTGGCACCTGCCCGTGCATGTGAGAACGAGAAAGGAGCTGCGCGCCACCCCAGCCCGTGGCGCGTCCGAGGACCCAGCGTGCCTCGGAAGCAGAGCCGAGCTGAGAGGAGAGCTCTTGGACGAGGTCCCCGATGCTTTTCACCGGCGGGTGCCCGGTGCTTCTCTCAGAACGAGGTCCGTGCCCGTTCACCCTCGTGGCCCGAACTCTCTCACGCGCGGGGCTCGACAAGCGCGCTTGATTCGAATTGGCGCTCGCGTTCGTCCTCCAAGAGCTTGTCGACCACCTCGTCGAGGTCACCCTCGAGGACCCGATCGAGCTTGTGCAACGTCAGTTTCACACGGTGGTCGGTGACCCGATTCTCCTTGAAGTTGTACGTCCGGACCTTCTCCGACCTCCCTCCACCGCCTATCTGGGTCCGCTTCTGCTCGGACTGCTCGGCGGTTTGGCGGTCCTGCTCGAGCTTAAGCAGGCGCGCCCTCAAGACCACCATTGCCTTGGCCCTGTTCTGAATCTGGCTCTTCTCGTCCTGCATGGAGACGACTATCCCGCTCGGGACGTGTGTGACGCGCACGGCCGAGTCGGTGGTGTTTACCGACTGCCCTCCGGGACCTGTCGAGCGAAAAACGTCCACGCGCAGGTCGGCCGAGTCGATCTGGACGTCGAGGGCCTCCGCCTCGGGAAGGACGGTCACGGTGGCCGCGGAGGTATGGATGCGTCCCTGGGACTCGGTTACCGGTACACGTTGCACGCGGTGGGTACCACCTTCGTGCTTCATTCGTTGCCAGGCGTCGGTGCCTTTCATCAGGAAGGTGACCTCGTTGAACCCGTCACGTTCGGAGGGGTTGGACGACAGCAACTCCATGCGCCAACCACGACGCTCGGCGTAGCGGCGGTACATCTCGAACAGATCACGGGCAAAGAGGTTGGCTTCCTCGCCTCCCTCCGCGCCGCGGATCTCCACGATCACGTTGCGACCATCGTTCGGGTCACGGGGCACGAGCAACAAGCGAAGCTGCGCCTCGAGTCTCTCCACGTCGGACTGCGCGCTCTCGAGCTCGGCCCGCACCAGCTCGCGGTCTTCGGCTGATGCTTCGGAGAGCATCTGGCGCGCTGTGGCCACGTCCTCTTCCGCTTCGTGCAGCTGGCGCGCCACCGAGATCAAAGTGTCGAGGTCCTTCTCGCGTCGAGAGGCCTCCACCAGACGCGTCCGATCGGAGATGACATCAGGATCCGCGAGTGAGCGAACGACAGAGGCGTGCTCACGTTCCCAGGCGTTCAGGCGCTCGCGATCCATGCTCATGACCCTTCGCCCGACGGCTCGTCGCGGTCCCGGCCAGGCTCCTGCCCAGCCGACCGTGCCCACCGTCGTGGGCACATTGGCCGGTCAGCAGATCGGCCGATCAACGGATCGGCGGCGGTCAGCGGTGCTGCGCGGCGGGTGCCGCTGCCGAAGCGCTCTTGCGGCCACGTGATGCGCGCTGGCCATAGCGGCGCTGGAAGCGCTCCACCCGGCCGCCAGAGTCGACGAGCTTCTGTTTGCCGGTGAAGAACGGGTGGCACTCGTTGCACAGCTCCGCGTGGAGCTCTGCCTTCGTGGAGCGCGTCGTGAAGGTGTTGCCGCACGAGCAACGGACCTTCGCCTCGACGTAGGCGGGATGGATCTCGGGCTTCATCGTGCCTCCAGTGTAAGGCCCAGCACCGCTCAAACGGACGGGGCCGGGCCCTTTGCTATCTCCGCCAGGAATTCATCATTGCTCTTCGTGGTGCGGATCTTGTCGATGAGCAGCTCCAGGCCCGCGGCTGCACTTCCGTCCGCGGCGAGAGCGTTCAGCACCCTGCGCAGCTTCCACACCTGTTGCAGCTGGCCTCGCTCGAAGAGCAGCTCTTCGTGACGGGTCTGGCTTGCGTTCACGTCGATCGCCGGGTACAGACGCCGCTCTGCCAGCCGGCGGTCGAGCCGCAGCTCCATGTTTCCGGTCCCCTTGAACTCCTCGAAGATGACCTCGTCCATCTTCGACCCCGTCTCCACCAAGGCCGTGGCGAGGATCGTGAGGGAGCCGCCCTCTTCGATGTTGCGCGCGGCACCGAAGAACTTCTTCGGCGGATAGAGCGCTCCCGAGTCGACGCCACCTGACATGATCCGACCCGTGGCGGGCTGGGCGAGGTTGTACGCCCGGGCCAGGCGGGTGATCCCGTCGAGGACGATCACGACATCCTGGCCAAGCTCGACCAGGCGCTTTGCCCTGTCGATCGTGAGCTCGGCGATCGCGGTGTGCTCGTCGGAGGGGCGGTCGAAAGTGGAGGCTACGACCTCTCCCTTCACGGAGCGGCGCATGTCGGTGACCTCTTCGGGCCGCTCGTCGACGAGAAGGACTATGAGGTGGACCTCTGGGTTGTTCGCCTCGATCGAGTGGGCGATCTGCTTCAGCACCGTCGTCTTGCCGGCCTTGGGCGGCGACACGATCATGCCGCGCTGGCCCTTGCCGATCGGAGACAGCAGGTCGATGATCCGCGTCGTCGCCTCCGCGGAGCCCGAGGTCTCGAGCCGCAGCCTCTCGTCGGGAAAGAGGGGCGTGAGCTCCTCGAAGCGAGCCCGGTTGCGCGCCTCATCCGGGGTGAGCCCGCAGACAGAGTCGATCCGGATGAGGGCGGGGAATTTTTCGTTCGAGGAGGCCGGGCGGCTCGCTCCTTCCACATAGTCCCCTTTGCGAAGGGCAAAACGGCGGGCCTGGCTGATCGACACGTATATGTCATGCGATCCCGGGAGGTAGCCCTCGGCGCGCAGGAAGCCATAACCCTCGTCACGCAGGTCCAGGAGCCCCCGGACCGGTACCAGCTCGCCGGAGTACTGGGTCTCTGATCCCCCGCCTTGGAGCTCGCGCTCGCTGTGGCCCCCCGTCTGGCGCCCGCGCCGGCGCCGGCTTCGCCGGTTGCCGGGCTCGCTGCCTGAGGGTTGGGGGTGCTGGCGACCCGCTCCCGGGGCGCCTCCCGGGCGCGGACCGGTGGAAAGCTGGTCCACCTGACCGTTCGGCGCCGAGGCTTCGGGGGAGCTGTCGGTCGTCGTCTGCGAACCCTTCCCGTCGGCTTCGGGAGAGCCTTCTGCCGTCTGGTCGCCGAGGTGTGAGGCGGCTCTCGTGACCAGCTCGCTCTCCTCGTCATCTGCAGCGGTAGCGGCCTCAACCACGCGGTGGGGGGCGCTCAGCTCCCCTCCACCGTTACCCGAGCCGGAGCCCGTCCGGGCAACCTCGACCCCTGCGGCACGCAGGATCTGGTCGATGATGTCGGACTTCTTCGTGCGCGAACTCATCTCCAACGACATCGCCTCGGCGATCGCGCGCAACTCGTCGCGCTCCTTGCGTTCGAGTACGGACCGCTCGAGCTGTTGCTCTGCAGCCATGTGACACCTCGCTAGGTTGCTTCCCCTTCGGCGGGCAGAGAGCCCAGGCATCAGAGGACACTGGACAGAGAGTGATACGCCGGACGGTTATTGGCCCCGGCTCCGCCGCTATCCCCCGAACCGCCAGTGGAGAACCGCCTCGGGGCGAGCCACCTACAAATAGCTATCGCCCACGAAACTCCCACGGTCGTAGGAGGGCGGCGGTGTCCACAACTGTACCGGACATCGACGTTCGTTGGCAAGAACACCCCGGTGGGGGCTTTTCTTCCCTCGGTGCTGCAGCTCTTCGGCTGAGCTTGTCTCTATAGACCCAGGGCCTCTCCGACGGCCGCGTAGTCCGCCTCCACGGTGGCGGGCACCGAGATCTGGCTGATCGCGATATCCGGGTCCTTCAAGCCGTGGCCGGTGAGCACGCAAACCACGGTCGAGGACGCAGGGACCCCGATTTTCAACAACCCCGCCACCGAGGCCGCCGAGGCCGGCTCGCAGAACGCCGACTCCTCGGAGGCGAGGAACCGGTAAGCGGCGAGTATCTCCTCGTCCGTCACCGCGGCGATGGTCCCGCCCGACTCGCTTGCCGCCGCAGTAGCCCCGTACCACGAGGCCGGGTTACCGATGCGGATGGCGGTGGCGACCGTGTCGGGATGCTCGACCGGGTGGCCCTCGACTATGGGGGCCGCGCCCGCGGCCTGGAACCCGTACATCTTCGGCAGCCTCGTGGAACGCCCGGCGTTTCGGTACTCGCAGTAGCCGCGCCAGTAGGCGGTGATGTTCCCCGCATTGCCCACAGGAATGCAGTGGACGTCGGGAGCGTCGCCGAGGACGTCGACGACCTCGAAAGCCCCCGACTTCTGACCGTCGATGCGGTAGGGGTTGATCGAGTTGACCACCGTCACAGGCGCCCGGTCACCCAGGAGCCGCACGATGGCGAGGGCCTCGTCGAAGTTGCCGCGCACCTGCAGCACCTTCGCCCCGTGCACGAGCGCCTGGGCGAGCTTGCCGAGCGCTATGTGGCCCTCGGGGATCAACACCGCGCAAGTGAGCCCCGCGCGCGACGCATACGCTGCGGCCGACGCCGAGGTGTTGCCGGTCGAGGCGCAAACGACGGCCTTCGCCCCTTCCTCGACGGCCTTGGAGATGGCGAGGGTCATGCCTCGGTCCTTGAAGGACCCGGTGGGGTTCAAACCCTCGAGCTTCAACAGCACGCGGGCACCAACGCGCGCCGAGAGGCGTGGAGCCTCGAGGAGCGGGGTGTCCCCCTCGAGCAGGGTGACCACCGGCGTGGTCGCACTTACCGGGAAGAAGTCGCGATAGGCCTCGAGCACTCCCGGCCAGGCAGCCATCCTCAAGCCTCCTCGTCTCCCACGATCCGCAGCACCCCTCCGATGCGGTCTACGACCTCAAGACGGCCGAGCCCGTCGAGGGTCCTCATGAGATCCCCTTGACGCGCTACATGGGTGACGAAGATGAGGCGCGCCTCGTTGCTCATGCCGACCTGCTCCATGGAGCGGATGGAGACCGCGTGCTCCCCGAAGACAGAGGCGACAGAGGCGAGCACTCCCGGGCGATCGGCGACGTCGATGTTCAGGTACCAAGCGCTGCGCAGGTCGTCGGCGGGGTGCATGCGTACTCGGGTTCTGGGCGTGGGGCGCGCCGAGAACCCCGCCCGCAGGTGGTGCGCCGCGTCGATGAGGTCGCCGAGCACGGCAGAGGCTGTGGGCCGACCGCCTGCCCCGCTGCCATAGAGCATGAGCTGGCCCGCGGCCTCCCCTTCTACGAACACAGCGTTGAAAGCTCCGCGCACCGAGGCGAGCGGATGCGTGCGCGGCAGCATCGCAGGGTGCACCCGCACCGAGATCTCCTTCGCGTCCTGGCCGGCAGCGGTGCCTGTGTCGATCCGCTCGGCGACGGCGAGCAGCTTCACGACATAACCCAGTCGACCAGCGAAATCGACATCGACCGGGTCCACAGACGAGATCCCCTCACGCGCCACGTCGGAGGAGACCACCTCACAGCCAAAGGCAAGGCTGGCGAGGATCGCCGCCTTCGCCGCCGCGTCGTAGCCGTCCACGTCCGCGGTGGGATCGCGCTCTGCCAACCCGAGTCGCTGAGCCTCGACGAGGGCCTGCGTGTAGGAGTGGCCCTCTTCGGACATCGTGGTCAGGATGAAGTTCGTGGTCCCGTTCACGATCCCCATGACGCGCCGCAGCTTCTCACCGGCCAAGGACTCGCGAAGTGGGCGGATGATGGGGATCGCACCGGCCACGGCGGCCTCGTAGAAGAGGTCGACACCTGCGGAGGCGGCCGAAGTGGCCAGCTTGGCGCCGTGCTCGGCGATCAGCTCCTTGTTGGCGGTGACCACGGGCTTTCCTGCCCCTATCGCCGCCTCCAGGAGGCTCCGGGCAGGTTCCAGCCCACCGATCAGCTCGACCACCACGTCGACGGAAGGGTCGGTGACGAGGCCTTTCGCGTCACCTGTGAGGAGCTCGGCCGGTATCGAAGACCGAGGGCGCGATGGATGTGCCACAGCCACGCCTGCGAGCTCGAGCCGTACCCCCGTGCGCCCTTCGATGGACTGCGCCTCCTCGAGAAGCAACGACAAGAGAGCTTTGCCAACGTTCCCGGCGCCGAGCACTCCGACGCGCACCACCGCCGGCGCGCCTGCAGACCTGCCCACTTGATCGCCCTCGTTCCCGCTGCTCGCCATCGGTTAACGCTACCGCTGCGTAGGCACGCCACCGTGCGGGAACGTCTTCGAGCACCGCTATCGGGTGCGGCGGCGGAGCGTCGCGGCGCCGAGCAGCAAGGCGGCGGCGGCGAACATGCCCACGACACCGATGTCGACCAGGAACTCGGAGGTCACTGCGACGGACGTGCTCAATTGCTGCGTCGCCCCGACCGCGTAAGACATCGGCAGTATGTCGGACAGCCAGTGCAGTGCCGTCGGCAGCTCGGAACGGGGCACGATGATGCCGCAGAGCAGCAGCTGCGGCAGGATGAACGCGGGCATGAATTGCACGGCCTGGAATTCAGTTGACGCCAGGGCGCTGAGCGAGAGCCCGAGTGCGGTGCCCAAGAGGGCGTCCACCACGGCAACCACGACAACAAGCCACGCCGAACCGCTCACGTGAAGGCCGTAGAGGCCGAACGAGAGCCCGGACACGACGATGGCCTGGACCACGGCGGTAAATCCGAAGGCAAGGGCATAGCCCATGACGAATTCCGCCTTGGTCAGCGGCATCGTCAACAAGCGCTCGAGGGTCCCGTTCGTCCGCTCGCGAAGGGTGGCGACCGAGGTCACGAGGAACATGACGATGAGGGGGAAGATCCCGAGCAAGGGTGGTCCGAACCGGCTGAAATCGGCGTCGCGGCTGCGCAGGATCCAAGCGAGCAGCCCCATGAGGACGGCCGGGACAGCCAGGAGCAGAGCCACAGTCCGGGGGTCGTGACCCAGCTGTCGCAGAACGCGGCGGGTGGTGGCTCCGGTGCGCCGCAGGGTCATGTCGAGGGGTCTGCGACAAGCGAAATGAAAGCCGTGTCGAAATCGGTGGATCCGGTGCGCGCCAGGAGAGACTCGGGTGAGTCGTCCGCCAGGATTCGGCCGTCGCGCATGAGCAGGAGCCTCTGGCAGCGCTCCGCCTCGTCCATGACGTGGCTCGACACCATAAGGGTCGTCCCGGTCCCGGCAAGGCCCGCGAACAAGGCCCATAGGTCTCGCCGGAGCAAGGGGTCGAGGCCCACGGTGGGCTCGTCGAGCACCAGCAGTCGGGGCGAGCCGAGCAGGGCGGTGGCCAACGACACCCGCGCCTGTTCGCCCCCTGAGAGGCGTCCCACGACCGTGTCGGTGTGCTCACCAAGCCCGACTTCGTCGATGACACGATCGACGGCACTGCGTTGCACTCCCAAGACGGTGGCGAAGTACCGAAGGTTCTCCGAGACGGTGAGGTCCGAGTAGACCGATGGCGCCTGGGTGACATACCCCACCTGACTTCGCAGGTTCGACGAGCCGGCCGGCTGCCCAAACAATTCCACCAACCCGCCGGCGACGACCTGCGTCCCGACCAGGGACCGCATGAGCGTCGTCTTGCCACAACCGCTCGGGCCGAGCAGGCCGACCAAAGTCCCCGAAGGAACTGTGAACGAGACGTCTGCTACCACGGTACGGCCCCCCCGGATCACCTGCAGGTGCTCGACACTGATCGCCGGTTCCACGTGAACTCTTACCAACCCTCGCTCGAAGTGCCCGTCACATAGTTACGCAGGCGGCGCCGGCCCTCGTGGACAATCCTCGTGGACAAGAGGTGCCCGGTCGGCCCGTCGGTACGCGGCGTGGAGGCGTTCAGCCGTCGAGGCGCAGAAGGTCGTCGTCGTCCTCCCTCCGTACGACGACCCGGTAGCGCCCGTCGGCCACGAACACCACCGCCGGACGGGGCACCTTGTTGTAGTTGGACGCCATCGAGTAGCCGTACGCACCGGTGACCGGCGTAGCCAGGACGTCGCCCACCGACAGCACCTCTGGGACGCGGGCGTCTGCCACCACGACGTCACCCGCCTCACAGTGCTTCCCCACCACCCGTACCGCTCGGGGTCGAGGGGCGTCGGCCGCCCGGGGCAGAAAGGCCTCGTACCCGCTGCCGTAAAGAACGGGCCGGGGGTTGTCGCTCATGCCGCCGTCGACGGCCACGTAAGTGCGGATGCCGGGTAGCTCCTTCACCGTGCCCACCCTGTAGAGGGTGAGACCTGCCGTTGCCACGACCGCCCGGCCGGGCTCGGCGGTGACTCGCGTCGACGCCGGGATCCCCACCGACCGGCAAGCGTCGCGGACGGTGCTCGCCCACTCTGCGATCGTCGGGGCCGACTCCCCCGCCACGTACGGCACCCCGAGCCCTCCTCCGACGCAAAGCTCGGGAAGGTCGAGAGGCGTGAAGAACTTGGCCAGCACCTCCACCTCCTCGGCGAAAGAACCGACGCGAAAGACCTGACTGCCTATGTGGGCGTGGAGCCCCACGACACGCACCCCCGGGAACGACCGCAGGCGCTCCACCGCCTCGCCAGCGGCGCCCGAGGAGAGACCGAACCCAAACTTCGAGTCCTCCTGGCCGGTGCGCACGAACTCATGCGTGTGGGCTTGCACTCCCGGGGTGACTCGCACGAGAACGGCCGGCTCTCTGTGGTCGCTCGCGCTGCCCGCTGCTGGGCCAGCAAGCTGGCAGAGGCGGTCGATCTCGTCGAAGGAGTCGATGACGAGACGGCCTACGCCTGCTTCTAGGGCCCGGGACAGCTCCGCATCGGACTTGTTGTTGCCGTGAAACACGAGCCTGGCTGAGGGCACACCGGCCGCGAGCGCCACGTACAGCTCGCCAGCGGTGGAGACGTCGAGCCACATTCCCTCGTCGTGGGCGAGCGACGCCATTGCCTTGCACAAGAATGCCTTGGTCGCGTAAGCGACGCCGTCCCCCCAGGCCTGGACCGCCTGGCGGCAGCGGTCACGCAAATGCGCCTCGTCGTACACGAAAAGCGGCGTCCCCAACTCGTCGGCGAGGTCCACCAGGTCGACGCCCCCGACCGACAACCGGCCACCTACTTCGAGTCGTGCGGTCATCGGCAACAGCGCCGTGTCGACCGGGCCCTCGTCGGGAAGAGGTGAACGCTCGTACGCACCCTCGAACGTTCGGTCTACCGTAGCCCCCAGGGCGTCGCTGAAGGGGTCATGCATCAGCGAAAGGCTAATGCCACTGCGGGTACCGGCCATCCCGACAACTGCTGATTCGCCTGCTAGATCGCCATTCGAAGTTCATCTCGCACGAGCAGTCCACCTGGCTCGGCGGCTCCGCGTCGCTGCTCGGGATCAGGTTCGCGGTACTACAGTGTGAAATGCGATTCGTCGCCGCCGTACACATCTGGGCACCAGGTGTGACCTGTATTGCCCTCGTAGCTCAGCGGATAGAGCGCCGGCCTCCGGAGCCGGGTGCGCAGGTTCGAGTCCTGCCGGGGGCGCTAAGCTAGACTCCTGCTAAAGGCACTAAAAGCGGGGGTGCGGCATGCAGCAGGCGTTTTCTGTCAATCACTCTTGCCGATCAATAACTCCCCGAGAGAAGGGAGTGGCAGATGGCCGGCTCCATCCGCCAGCGAGGCAAGTCCTCGTGGCAGCTGACCGTGTACGTCGGCTACGACAGCAAGGCCCGCAAGCGTAGATACGCCTCCAAGACCGTTCGGGGCACCAAGCGAGAAGCCGAACTTGCGCTTGCGGAGTTCGTCACCGAGGTTGCAAAGGGTGGCCGGGTTGCTACTGGCCCCATCTCCGTCGAACAGGTGCTCACCAAGTGGCTTGACGCTCGCAAGGCACAGCTTTCGCCGTCGACCACAGACCGCTACCGGGTGGCAATCAAGCTGATCCCGGCATCCCTCAAGAAGTTGTCGGTTGCCAGGCTGCGAGCCCACCACATCGAGGACCTTTACGTCGACCTCGTGGCCGCCGGTCAGTCTGGCTCGTCTATTCGCAAGCTCCATTGGGCGCTGCGACAATCCATGGCCTGGGCTCACAAGCGAGGTTTCACCGGGCTGATCGCCACCGTGGGCGTGGACCTACCACCGCTCGCGGCGAAGATGATCAATCCGCCACCTTCGGCTGACGTTCGCAAGGTTGTAGAACACCTGCTTGCCACCGACCCCGACTGGGGCACCCTCGTGGCAGTCGTTGCGTGGACCGGATGCCGCCGCGGTGAGGTCTGTGCGCTGCGGTGGGAAGACATCGACATAACCGGCAAGAGCATCCTTATCCATCGCTCCGTCGTGGCCGTGCCCGGAGGAGTCGAGGAGCGTGGAACCAAGACCGGCCAACAGCGCCGGCTCGCGATCGGTCCTCGGACCGTCAAGCTGCTTCGTGCGCACCAGAAACGCTGTCGAGAACGGGCCAAGGCGTGCGATGCCACCCTTGAGGCGACGGCGTTCGTCTTCTCCCCCGAAGCGGCTGGGCGCCGGCCGTACAACCCGCACACCATCACACGGGTCTTCGTCGCCGCATGCGACGGTGCCGAGGTCCGACGTATGAGACTCCACGACCTCCGTCACCATTCGGCGACCACCCTTCTCAAGCAGGGCGCCGCGCTCGGTGAGGTGATGGACCGCCATGGCTGGAAGACGGTAGAGATGGTCAACAGATATCGGCACCTCCTCGAAGCCAAGGATGTCAAAGCAGCCAAAGGCCTAGAAAACGCATGACCGTGGCGCCGGACTCTACGGGTCGTCCCCTGAACGGCCTTACAAGGCGGATATCGCGAGTTCAAGGACTCCTTCACGCCGCTGCTTTCAGACCTTCGCCACCGCAGCATGCGAGCACCTGCGTTCGCCATGGGAGATGGCGCGCTCGGATTCTAGAGAGCCCTCAGATACGTCTTGACCAAGACCAAAGAACAACGCGACTTAAATCCACAAGGAAGCGAACGTGCTCGACGAGATGGCCAAGTCCATCCACCCGCTGCTCAAGAAGATGCTCGCCGAGATCCGCGACGCAAAGGACAAGGTTCACGCGGCTACGACAACCAAACGCTTCGACGACAAGTTCCGTGCCAAGTGGCCCAAGGCCTCCAACAAGATCAAGGACGACCTCTCCGAGCTGCTCACCTTCTACGACTTCCCAGCCGAGCACTGCCAGCACCTGAAGACAAGCAACCCGATCACGCGTCGACCTTCTCGACCGTGCGGCTCAGGACCAAGGTCACCAAGGGCCTGGGATCACAAGCAGCCGGATTGGCGATGTGGTTCAAGCTCATCGCCTCGGCGCAGAAACGGTGACGCAAGATCAACGGGGCGCACCTCGTCGCTCTCGTGCGCGCTGGAGCTGCGTTCAGAAAGGGTGTGCTGATCGAGAATCCATCCGATGATCAGGTCAGCGCGTGATCATCGAGCAAGGCCGATCCACAAGTCTTGACTATTCCTCTGAGGACACCCCAGGAACTATCTACAAGGGACCGCACTGGGATACCGCAAGCATTCGCTGGTGGCACGCAGCTGCTGCGTCAAAGGATCGCCGTGCCAAGCAACTCCTCCAGGACGACCCGGGGGATGACAATCCGCCGGCCGAGCCGGATTGCCGGGAGCTGCCCTCGGGCCACCAGCTCGTAGGCGAGGCCCCGGGAGATGCTCAGCAGGTACGCCGCCTCGTCAACGGTGAGCACCAGCCTCTCGGTGGCCGAAGAGACGGGGCCCGTGTTGTCTGCGTCCCCTTCGTCGGGTCGGGTCGGGGTCGAGCTCGGGCCTGACGGATGGGATGTGATCGGGTGAATCGTGGCCGTCCGGTGGGTGGCCTGGAAGCGATCAGGGTGGTTGGTGTTCATGGTCGGTCTCCGTTCGTGAAGGTGTTGGCAAGAGCCATCATCCGAACGAACGTCACCCTGAACGTCACCCCAAACGTCACCCCAGGAATTCGTAGCCCGACTTGAACGTCACCCTGGGTTCGGAGAACGTCACGGCGTTTCAGGTGACGTTGTAGGTCATCACCGAGCACAACTCGTCGACGAGGAGTACCGGCACCGACTGATCAGCGAGAAACACCTCCCTACCTGGGAGGGTGACGTTCAGGGTGACACGGTGACAGGAGTGGACCGCACGTGACGTCCATCGTGGTAACGGTGGCACACGAGGTCACGCCCGTCGGTTTCAGGGTGTCCCCGCCGCTTCCGTGGCGAGGCGCCGTGGCAGACGAGGGTGACGTTCCGCATCGATGATGCACGTGTGTGGACTGAACATCACCCTCTGGCGGAGCTGACGGATGGGCATAGAGAAGGCCCCTCCCGGAGGGGAGGGACCTTCGTGTGGGGCTGACGATGCGAGTGGGCTATGGCGCGTCGCTCACTGTGGGTTGTTACGCCAGCACGGTGGTCCCGGGACAGTGACGCCCCGGGACCAACCGCGCCAGCCGGTCAGACGGGTGTCGCGTTGTCGGCAAGCTCCTCAGCGGCGCTGTGGCGCTCAACCTTCTGGATCTCGGCGGTGGCGAACCGGAGACTGGCTCCGATGTCGTCGGCCACGATCTCGACCTTGGATCTGCGCTCCCCGTCGTCGGTCTCCC